>Ga0208040_1000077_pt1 | contig 136257 bp, 108 predicted proteins | sample AD_UKC083_MetaG_FD_184431 | JGI IMG/M metagenome (GOLD analysis project Ga0208040, IMG submission 184431) | Active sludge microbial communities of municipal wastewater-treating anaerobic digesters from USA - AD_UKC083_MetaG (SPAdes) (version 2) | ecosystem: Engineered > Bioreactor > Anaerobic...
AATGTGTACTTTTGCCCATTGTAGTTTGTTTTGTTTTTGTTCGTGCAAAACTACAAAAAAGAGTAATGGGGGCTGATTGAAAAATCTCCCCCTTACTTTATAAATTTTTTATCGGACAACAGTGATTCTAAATTCTAAATTCTAAATTTTAATTATAATGAAAAAAATAAGCCTATTATTCACAATTTTTCTCCTCTGTTCATTTTTATTGAATGCACAAAGTAGAGATGCAAAAAAGATCAAAAAAATGCTGGACGAGGAGCAGTATGAACAGGTTTTGGAGTACAAATCCAAAAAAGAGCATCGCCTGGATGGTAAATCTTTGTTTTACAAAGGGGTTTCAGCCTACAATTTATCTCAAGACGAAAAAGCAAACCAATATTTTAGCATGTCTGTTGCTAAAGATCCAACCGATGCTGTGGCACATTATTACAAAGGATTGACCGAATTCTATTTAAAACAGTACAGTGATGCGATTGCCAGCTATGACAAGGCGATACAAATCACTGACACTATATCGGAGTTTTTCGAAGCAAAAGGAGATGTCTATTCAAAGCTTGGAGATTTCGATTCTGCAGTGGAATATTTTAAAAAAGCAATGCAATTTACAGATTGTAGTAAGGATGTTTATACTTCATTAGCATACGCTTTTAGTGGAATTGGATTACTTGACAGTGCACTCTATTACTACGAGTTTGCCTTGATTATATTGGACCCTGAAGATAGAATGTATCGAATCGCTTCTAACAATATTGGGATTCTGTATCGTATGACAGAACAATACGAAAAATCTATTGCGGCTTACAAACAACATATTGCTATGTTTCCGGATGATTACGCAGTGATGATGGAATCTATTCATAATATGTTGAAATATGAAGAAACTGAGGAATACCTTGTGTATTTAAAAAAACTATACGAAGCAAGAGAAAACGGCGATTTGCCTGAGGATTTATCTGATATGATTTACTTTACCACTTTTCAGTGGGAGGAGTACCTCATTGTGGCTTGTGAATTGTTTGAAGAAGAGGATTCCCCAATTTTCCCATGTAAATACAAATACGTTGCCATTGACAATGATGACAATGTTCCATTTTGGATTCAGTTAGAAAAAGAGACTATTTCCAGTGAGGATTTGCACAGACTCAAACTTGTGAAAAAGGATTCGTTATTTGTTTATTCAAACTTTGAGTATACAGGTAAAAACCATCATAGAAGATTGACCCATGCCGTGCTGCAAATATTGAACAATGAAGTGGCACCGGATACAATCATAGCACCCTATAGCGAATGGGTTAAGCAAGCTATGGCTCAAAAATATGACGTTACAAAGTTGGAAAATGATGGTTCTTCTTTCGAAAAAGCGATCAAAGTGAACAGTGTTACCGAGGAGTATGAATGGTTGAGAAAATATTATCCCGATTTTGAGATGATTTCCCAAGGACTCTATTTCGAAAACAACATTCCGTATGATGTGTTATCAATTATCGTTGATGGCGTTGAAAAGAAAGTGTACTTCGAAATTTCAAGCTTTTTCGGCAAGTTTTTGCTTGATGAATAGGAGTATTGCTCTCCTCTTTTCTTTGATTTATTTTTTTTGGAAATAAAAATAAAAGGGGGGCAGAATAGATTTTCCTATTTAGTAATTTCATTTCCCCACTCTGGAATATTATTCCTTTGGGAGAAATTGTGATCAATTACGAATTACGAGAAAATCCGAAATCCGAAATCCGAAATCCGATTTTTTTCTTTACATTTGCAGAAAAATAAGATCAAATTATGAAACCAAAAATTGTAACACTTTTCCTATTGCTTTTCGTTAGTTTAAAAGCGTTTACTCAAACTCCGGCAACATTCCATTTCAATTGTGCTCAGGTTGTTGAACCAACCTATATAGCTGCTTATTTGAAAGAGGGCAATAACAAAATAGAATTACTCGATGGCAGCGCAGGGAAATTTATTCGAGGTTTAGTTTTGCCCACAGGGGTAGTCGATTACACTTTATCTGTTGAGTTTAATTACAAAATAGAAGGGAACAGCACTTCTTACAAAGAGTCTATTGAATATCCTTTTACGCTGGCAGGCGATGAAACAGAGGTTGAGATCACCCTCCGTATTGATTACAACTATTCGGAAAACAAAGTGGAAGGAAAAATCGAAGTGTTTCCATGTTATCCTTCCCAACCCGGACTAAAAATCGAATATGCTCCCCTTTTGAATGAAAATCCGGATTACAAGGGACCATTTTTTATGCTCACAAACAACACCAAAGAGACGATTTATGGAAGATATCTCCCCTATTACTACTGGGGAACTTTACGTAGTCAAACCAAGTCAGAATGGGGTCCTGATTATTTTGGTGAATTGGATCTCGATTTTGCAGAACGTTCATTGCTCACTCCCGGCTCCGTAGCTGTTGCCACTGTCGGTTCGTTCGGCTATAGCAACGATCTGGAAAAAGATCACTATCGATTCAAATTGCTCTACTCAACCGAAGACAAAACAAACAGTTGGGAAATCAAAGATTCTCAAAACAAGAATTTCACCTGGAAGTGCAAAACAGCCAAATATTACAGGTTGGTTTATGTGTTTAAGGTAGAATAATCCAATTACGAATTACGAATTAGGAATTACGAAAAAGGCGGAAGGCGGAAGGCGGAGGGCGGAATTTTTGAAGGTAGAAGGTAGAAGGTAGAATTTAGAATTTTTAATTAAATTTTATATAATAATTAGAAATAATGAAACCTAAAATTATTAAAACAATTTTACCGACGATTCTCGGAATATTGGTTGTGCTTGCAATTTTAGTACTCGTTAATGTCATTTTTTACAATGGAGATGGTTTTAGCTCTCCCGATAATGGATTTTTCACACTCTTTGTCCCGATAACAACCATCATTGCACTGATTATTCAGTTTAGCTTAGCACTCCCCTTTTGGAACAAATTCAAATCGCGCAAAAAGGTTTGGGGATTAACACTCTTTCAATTCACTGCACTACTTTGTATCCTATCGGGTCTCGCCTTCGGACTGCTATTCTGGGAAAGAAACTTCGGCTTGAGTGAACTAATTCACCTTTCACTAACAGGCATTATTGCTTTCGCTGTGTATTGGTCAATCAATTTGCTAACATTAAAGCGGATTGAGAGAGCTGGGTAATGTGCTGAAAAGAGCAACAATAACCGTTAAAAAAACATCGCATTGATAGTATTGATCTGTTAAACACTCATTTTTTTAGAAAAAAACAAAATATTACGACAATTTCCGGCATTTTATTAATTTATTGCCAGTAATTGTAGTATATTTGCAGTTCAATTTTATAAGGATTTAGAAATGAGAATCAGTAATGAAATATTGAACTATGCAGTTGGGAAGCGATCATTTTCCCGGGCGAAACTACTCAGGGAACTATCTAATTTCGCCGAGGAGTCTGTATCTCAACAGCTTTACAGACTCGTAAAATCCAACCGTTTAGAGCGTATAGAACATGGTGTTTATCGCCTTCCACCCCAAGAATTTCCCATTTCAGATGAGATACTACAACTCAATAAAATGCTAAAAAAACGCTATCCATTTACAAACTTTTGCGTTTGGAGTAGCGATATTCTCATGTCCTTTATGCACCACATACCCAATCTTAACTACGTTTATATTGACGTAGAGCGAGAAGCGATGGAAAATGTTTTTAACTTTCTAAAAGAAAAACTACAAAAACCTGTTTTTCTTTCTCCAAATAAAGAAGAATACCAACGCTATATTACAGGAAACGCAGCCGTAATTATTCGTGTATTAATATCAGAAGCTCCATTGCAAAATATAGGAAATTTATCAACTCCAACCATCGAAAAGATATTGGTTGACATTATTGGCGATATAGAATTTCATTTTTTACAAGGTGCTGAAATCTCCCATTTCTACCAAAATATACTGGATAAACACACTATCAACAAGAAAAAATTAATTCGCTATGCCACCCGCAGGGGACGCCGCGAGCAAGTCGAACAACTATATAAAACTCACTATGATACTACCAGAATCTCGATCCATCAAATGGCTACAAAAAATTGCAAAGAAAAATAACTTTCCTAATATCACAATTTTAGAAAAAGCTGTCCGGGCTTTTTCTTTACTAGAATCACTAGCTTTATCAGGCTGTCCGTTTATATTCAAGGGAGGAACAGCCTTGATGTTACATTTAAATAATCCAAAACGCCTCTCTATTGATATAGATATCATTTGCCCACCCGGAACAAAAATAGAAAGTTATTTAACCCAAAATGCGGGGCAATATGGATTTAACAAAATTGAGCTTGTAGAACGCCATACTGTACATACCATCCCAAAAAGCCACGTAAAATTCCACTATCAGGTAGCATACAAAACCAATAATGTTACAGATTATATTTTACTGGACGTACTATTTGAAAACAACCACTACAACAAATTAGTATCATTACCTATCGAAAATCAATTTCTAAAAACAGCAGGTGAACCAATTTTTGTGCAGACTCCAAGCAAAGAGGATCTATTAGGCGATAAACTGACAGCATTTGCTCCAAACATCACAGGTATTCCCTATTACAAAAAGGGACAATTGTACACTATGGAAATCATCAAACAACTATATGACATTGCCTCGCTGTTCGACTTCACAAATGATTTAAGCACTACTACCGAAACCTTTTATAAATATGCAAAAATCGAACTAGCCTATCGTAGTCTTGACGTTAATAATGTTCAACAAGTTTTAGATGACATTTTTCAAACATCGCTTTGTATTTGCCTCAAGGGTCAAACAAATAAAGAGCAATTTTTTCTTCTTCAAGATGGCATAAAACGTATACAAAGTTTTATCTATAGTGAAAGATATGTGCTTGAAACAGCAATCATTAATGCCTCTAAAGCAGCCTATCTATCCACTTTGATTACAAACAACATGAACATGATAGAGCACTTTAATGAGAACACGATTTCAGAATTAAAAAATAAGAGCATAGCAAACCCATTACCATCAAAATTAAACAAGTTAAAAAAAACAAACATTGAAGCATTTTACTACTGGGTAAAAATATACGAAATCATCAAAGAAAATTAGTTGTATCTTCGCAGGGTAAAAAAAAACAGATATGGCAGAAAAGTACCATGCGTCAAATGTAGCAATTGAGCAAATTTTAAACTTTATTAGGTCCGGTGAAATTGCAATTCCTGAAATTCAGAGACCTTTTGTTTGGAAACCTAAACAAGTCAGAGATTTAATTGACTCACTCTATATTGGTTACCCGACAGGCTATTTAATTATATCACAAAATCCTAATATGAAACTGAAAGATGGCACGCTATCTGAAGGAAAAAAGATCATGATTGATGGGCAACAGCGCGTCACTGCTCTAATGACAGCAATTATGGGCATGGAAGTTATCAATTCAGATTTTGAAAAAAAGAGAATAAAAATATCTTTCAATCCATTAGCAACTGATGATGAGGAAGTATTTAAAGTGCAGGATACTGCCATTTTAAAGGATAAAAAATGGATTGCAGATATTGCCGATCTTTTTAAACCGGATTTTAGAAGAGGTAGTTTTGTTGCCTCTTATTGTGAATTAAATACAGACATTGACCCAGATTATCTGCACGATGTTTTGGACAATCTGATTGGTATAAAAAATCGTCAAATTGGGATTATTACTCTTGACAGAGATTTAACTATTGACGAAGTAACTGAAATTTTTATTCGAATTAATAGTCAAGGAGCAAAACTGAATCAGGCAGACTTTGCCATGTCAAAAATTGCGGCAAACGTAGAATATGGTGGGAACCTACTGCGTAAAGCAATCGATTATTTTTCTCACCTAGCAGTTAAACCTGATTGGTATTCCGAAATGTCGAAAGACACTGAGTTTATGGAAAGTGTTTTCGCTCCGGAAGTAAAGTGGCTAAGAAACGATAAAGATGATATTTTTGATCCCGATTACGGTGATATTTTGCGTGTTGCTTTTATGCATAAATTTAGCCGGGGAAAATTGAAAGATTTAGTTAGTTTACTCGGTGGACGTGATTTTGAAACTCGTGATTACAAAGAGAATATTGCTGAAGAATCTTTTATGAAGCTAACAGAAGGCGTTATGGATTTTATGAACGAATTTTCTTTTAAAAATTTTGTCCTTGCGATTAAATCTGCCGGTTTTATTTCAAGTAAATTGATTAATTCTCAAATGACATTGGATTTTGCATACACGCTCTATTTGATTTTACATAAAAATGGACTGGTAGATAAAACACAAATTAAGCGTTATGTTTCAAAATGGTATGTCTTTTCCACTTTAACAAGCAGGTATATCACTTCGCCTGAAACCGTTATGGATGCGGATATAAAACGAATTGCTGAGAAGGGATTTTTGGAATATTTCAAAGAGATGGAAGAAGCCAATCTATCTGACACCTTTTGGAATATTGGATTAGTACAAAACTTAGAAACTTCAGCTATAAACAGTCCGTTCTTTAATGTATTTTTAGCTGCTCAAATCCATGATACTGACAACTCTTTACTCATGAATGGAACAACTGTTAGGGATTTAATCACAACAATGGGAGATGTACATCATATTTTTCCTAAGAAATACTTGCAAAAAAACGGTATAATGGAAAAATCAAAATACAATCAAATTGCCAATTATACATACCTCGACACACAGACGAATATTTCAATTGGAGAAAAAGCGCCTAATGAATATTTTAAAACAGTTTATGAGCAAACAGTAAGTAAAGATCTTAAATATGGAAATATCAGCGATATGAGTCTTTTAAAAGAAAACTTGAAAATAAACTGTATTCCTGTAGATATTATCTCAATGGACGCTAGCCATTATGAGGACTTTTTACTAGAACGCAGAAAACTCATGGCTCAGAAAATAAAAACATATTATAATGCCCTTTAAGGGACCACTAAAACTATTAAACGCTCTACTCTATTTCATCAATTCTTATCTAAAACCATAATTTAAAATATCTGTTCTATGCGATTCGAAGCCTCCTCCTCCGCCACTGCACTGATTATGAACGGCAAAGGTGCGCACGTTGTTAATCCGTGGCATATTATTGTTGATTTAAGGGAAGAAACCATCACCATCAGAAAACGCAATACGCATCTCATCGGGGTTGATGAGCAAGTGATCTCATTTCGCTGCATCAGAAGCATCAATGTCAATCAACATCTTTTTGGCGCTGACATCCACATCAACGTAGTAGGCGGTTCCGCCTCCGCTTACTACCTCACCAAAAGCGACGCCAATCAAATCAAACAAATGCTCCTCAACTACAACCAAACCCGAAAAGGAGATACTATTATTTTTTCTTAGGAAATAAAATAAAGGGGGGCAGCAAAGGGGTGACTTTTTTGTTATCTGATTTCCCCACTCTAGAATATTTTACCTTTTCGAAAACCCTTCAAATTTTGGATTTAGCTTTAAACAACTACCTACGCTTCATTAACATTTCTATGTTATGATCTTTTTCTCATTAAATCAGTTTTCATAATAAAAAAGATTATATATTTGCAGGAGTGTAAATTATGTAATAAATTATCGTCTATTCCTGCGTTAAAACGATACAAGTATGCTACGAAAAATAAATATAGAAGGATTCAAATCAATTAAAGAGATGGAGTTAATATTAAATCCACTTAACATTTTGATTGGATCAAATGGAGTTGGTAAATCCAACTTTATTTCCTTTTTTAAACTATTAAACAACATCTACGAACAAAGATTACAACAATTTACACTAAAAAACAAAGCTGATGATTTGCTACATTATGGAGTAAAAAACACAAAACATATTTACGGTTGTTTGCAGTTTGAAGATAACGCGTACGAGTTTTTGTTAACACCAACCGATGATGGTAGACTATTTATTGACTATGAAAGAAGTATCTATCAAAATGACGGTGGGTATAGTGAGCAAAACTTGCTGGAAAGTACAATTAAGACATCCACTTCTCGCAGAGATCATTGGCTAAGAGAACATTTGCAAAGTTATAAAATATATCATTTTCATGACACAAGTAGTACGTCCCCTTTACGATCTCCTGCTAACGTTCAAGATAACAGATTATTAAAAGAAGATGGGGAAAATCTTGCAGCTTTTCTTTATTACTTACAAGAGAAACATCCCTTGAATTTCAAAAGAATTGAAAAAGTAGTTCGTTCTGTTGTCCCTTTTTTTGAAAGATTTGAATTATCTCCTTCTTTACTGGATGAAAATAGAATTTTTCTTGAATGGAAAGAAAAAGAGCATCCGGAAACCTATTTTAATGCAAATCATTTGTCTGACGGAAGTTTACGATTTATAGCATTAGTTACCTTATTAATGCAGCCCAACCTCCCCAAAGTGATAATCATTGATGAGCCTGAATTAGGGCTGCATCCCACAGCGATAAATAAACTCGCGGGTCTCATGAAATCAGCTTCAGAAAAAGATTGTCAAATTATAGTTTCGACCCAATCTGTTACTTTACTGAATAACTTTGAAACAGAAGATATCATCACCGTTGAAAAGGAAGAGAATCAATCTGTATTCAGAAGACTGGATAAAGAACAGCTTCGTCACTGGATAGATGAGTATTCAATTGGTGAATTGTGGACAAAAAATATCATAAGGGGGTAGTCGGTATGAAAAGAGTGCTTATCATTGTTGAAGGTGATACAGAAAAAGAATTTGTTGATGACGTACTTAGTCCGTACTTAACATCACAAGGAGTATACGATGTACGATGCTTTAAAATCAAAGAAACACGAGGTGGTCTAATTAAATATCAACATCTAAAAAATGATTTAATTAACACTATTTATGAAAATAATGTGTTGGTTACCACGATGATTGATTTTTATGCTTTACCTAACGATTTTCCAAGATATGAAGAAGCAAAATGCATAGTTAATAAATCAGAAAGATTATCGTTTTTGGAAAAAGCCATCGTTGAGGATTTGGAAACAACCCAAAACAGAACTTTTCCCGACTTGATGCCTTATATACAATTGCATGAGTTTGAAGCTTTGGTATTTGCATCATCAGAGGCAATCAAAGCATTGTACTCAGAAACAGAAGCAAAATTTGATGAATTGGATAAAATCATCTCTGAATATCCAAATCCGGAAGATATCAACGATGACCCTTCAACGGCACCATCTAAAAGGTTGAAAAACAACCAATTAATAAAAGGATATAACAAGGTTATTGATGGAAATTTAATAATATTAGAAACCGGAATTGATACAATACTTCAAAAATGTCCAAGATTCAGCAAATGGGTCGAAACAATTATAGAAAGGGCTAAATAAAAACAAGCATTATCAGACTAAAACTCTGATTAACTGCAAGTTAAAAATGTCCAAAAAAATGTCCAATTAAACTCTTCATTGAACCTAATCTCCAATTTCAACTTGATAATATTCATTTCTGTTCCGCCTCCGCTTACTACCTCACCAAAAGCGACGCCAATCAAATCAAACAAATGCTCCTCAACTACAACCAAACCCGAAAAGGAGATTCTATTATTTTTTCTTAGGAAAAAATTTTTCACTCCCCCAACCCCTTATCCATCAACACTATACAAAATTTTAACCCCAAAACACCCTCTTAGTTGTTTTTATGATTTGATCGCCAACCGTATTATATAGTGTAGTGATCAATAATTAACAACTAAAAATTAAAAAAATGATGTACAAATTTCAAACAAAGTATGGCAGAAAGTTGGAATTGGACTTGAGCCTTTGGAAAATTGATGAGGGTTTTGGATATTGCAAAATCGTTGACAGATCGGAGGATCTTCTGTTGTTGGAGAATGACTATCGGGATCGGTTTTGGTTTCGGGAGGATTTGATTCACTCGAATGAAATCCCTATAGTGAATAATCGGCTTGTGTTGCCTGAAACACTGTATGAATACTGGTTTTTGAAGGATTTCAGAAGGGAAAGCAAGGAGGCATTAGATCAATTGTATGAGCAACATGCAGCGCTTATTTTTCAAAATAGGGATCTCGTGTTGAGTAAGGCGGAATATTATCTGCTGAAACCATCCGCTTTGAAAAGTGGATTTGCCTACTCCGGCGGAAGAAGCTACAGCTTGGGTAGACTATTCGAATCGATCGAAAGTGGAAATCATATCTATTATCCTGAGTTTAAGGGATATAAGAAACTGTATCTGGTCTCGATGAGTGCTTCTCCATTGAGCGGACATGTTTCTAAAGCAGTTTTTTGGTCTGACGAAACCCACGAGTTTGTAAAATTGAACTCCACCACTACCCTACCCGACGGATTCGGTACAGCGCAAGGCAAAGCGTTTATCGAACTCATGAGCGGCAAGGAGATAACCATGGATCGGGAAGATAAAGCGATGCAGAACTTAATTGGGGAGATCAATGCTGAGAGGAAATAATTGTTGCAAATCAGAAAAAAGGCGGAAGGCGAAATCAATTACGAATTACGAATTACGAATTACGATGAATATAACTTAAAACTTTTCCTTCAAAAAACTTTCGACTTCCGACTTCCGACTTTCGACTTTTATGTAATTCTACCTTCTAAATTTAACATTCGTAACTATTTCTTAACATCTTCGTAATGTATCAAATGGGAAATTTACCTATTTTCGCCGAATGATTAATAATAGAGAACTAAGCTGGTTAAGCTTTAATGAAAGAGTATTGCAAGAGGCTAAGGATCAATCAGTTCCTTTGTTGCAAAGAATGCGATTTCTGGGTATTTTTTCCAACAATCAGGATGAGTTTCTGAAGGTTAGAGTCGCTAACCTGATCAGAATGGCGTCGCTCAAGGAATTTAAAAAGAGTAAACTGACCGGGGGCTATGTTGCCGAAGATTTATTGGAACTGGTAAACCAGAAGTTGGCAGTTTTGCAAGAAGAGTTCACGAACACTTATGATGAGATCCTTTTGGAATTACAGGGACATGGCATTTTTGTAGTCAATGAGTATGAACTCAACAGCGAACAGAAAGAGTTCTGCAGAAACTACTATTCAGAGATCATCGCGCCTCGTTTGGTGCCGATTTTGATTAAGAAAAGTACCAAACTGCCTTTTTTTAAGGATGGGAATACCTACCTCGCCGTGCAGATGATCAAGGGCAAAACCTCGAATATCGCTATTGCTGAAATCCCAGTCAGCTCCGCTTGTCCACGCTTTGTGGTACTCCCCTCTCAAACAGGGAGAAAAGATATCATCTTCATTGACGATATTATTAGGTTGTGTCTGGATGATATCTTCTTTATGTTTAACTACGACTCTATTACGGCTCACGCTTTTAAAATACTTCGGGATGCGCAATTGAATATCGACGATGATGTTTCGAAGAGCTATGTAGAAAAGATTGAAAAAAGCATTGAATTCCGACAACATGGAACGCCCATCCGACTGATTTACGACAAAGATATGCCGAAGGATGTCCTGGATATCATCTCTGTCAAATTTGGCTTTAAAACCAATCAATTTGTAAATGGAACCGGTCGCTACCACCTGATGAAGGACTTAATGAACTTCCCGAGAGTAGATCCCACCCTTGAGAGTAAAAATCCTAAACCGATCAACTCCAGTCGGGTAAAACATAATTCCAGTATTCTCGAATCGATTAGAGAAAAAGATATTCTGCTCAACTACCCCTATCACACTTTCCATCACTTTATACAGTTCCTTTCTGAGGCGGCGATAGACCAAAAAGTGGAGAGTATTTTCATCACGCTTTATCGGACGGCAGAACGCTCAAAGGTACTCAATGCGCTCATCAACGCTGCCAAGAATGGTAAAAAAGTAACCGTCTTAATCGAGTTGATGGCACGCTTCGATGAAGAGCAAAACATGGAAAGTGTTGCTCTGTTACAGAAAGAAGGAGTAAAAATTCTTCTTGGTATTGAGGGAGTAAAGGTTCACAGTAAATTGGTTTTGGTTGAAAGACGTGAAAGATCACAAACCAAAGGATATGTCTATGTTGGAACAGGGAATTTCAATGAAAAGACAGCACAAATCTATTCTGACTTCGGACTTTTTACTGCTAATCCTCAGGTTGCCGAAGATGCCAGAGCAGTATTTGATTTTCTGGAAAATACACACCGAAAATTTACTTGTAAACAGCTCGTGGTTTCTCCCTACTTTATGAGAAGCAGATTCGAAAGGGATATAGCCAGAGAGATTGAATTAGCTAAGAAAGGTAAAAAAGCTTATATCTACGCCAAATTTAACAGTCTGACAGATGAAAAGATGATCAAGCTACTCTATAAAGCGAGTCGCGCAGGAGTGAAGATCAGGCTGATCATCAGAGGAGCTTGTTGTTTGGTGCCTCAACTCAAAGGTGTGAGCGATAACATTGAGGTAATCAGCATTGTGGATAAGTATCTGGAGCATGCCAGAATGGTTATTTTTGGCAATGGAGGGGATGAAAAAACCTATATCCTGAGTGCGGACTGGATGACCAGAAACTTAGACCGCAGAGTGGAAGTGGGAATCCCCATTTTAGACAAATCTATTCAGAAAACGCTTAAGGACGTATTCAAGATACAATGGAGCGATAATGTCAAAGCAAGAGTAACCGACATTGACGGTGTAAATAGCTATGTTCAAGATGGTTCCGACTTAAAAATACGTTCTCAAATCGAATTATATAACTACTACTTAGAAAATAATCAATGAAAATAACCACCTTAGGAGCCATCGACATCGGTTCCAACGCGATTCGTTTATTGGTAAAAAACGTAGAGGATTATACAACACGTAAAGATTTCAAAAAGGTTGCACTAATCCGCGTGCCGATCCGATTAGGAGAGGATGTTTTTATCAACGGAGAGATCAGCAAGGAGAAACAGGAGTTGCTTTCTATTGCCATAGAGGGTTTTTCTCTACTCATGAAAGCCTACAACGTAAACCGATACAGAGCTTGTGCCACATCGGCAATGAGAGAGGCTAAAAATGGGAAAAAGATCGTTGAAAATATCAAAAAAAATTGCGGTATTGAAATCGAAATCATCAACGGTATAGAGGAAGGTGAATTGATTTACGAAGCCGGCGAGGTGGACCGGTTTTTTTCCAGTAAAGAGAGCTATATCTACGTTGACGTTGGGGGTGGTAGCACCGAAATCATTGTTTATAACAACTTTCAAAGGGCGGAATCCAACACCTTTAAGCTGGGTACCGTAAGAATGATCAAGGGAGCAACTTCCATGACTGAAGTGGCGGATTTTATCCACTATCTCCAAAAAATCAAGAACAAATATCATCCTGTCGGAATTGTCGGTTCGGGTGGTAATATCAATAAAGTGCACAAGATGCTGGAAAAGAAAGAGGGCGAATGTCTTAGCGACAAAGAGGTGATTGCGCTGTACAATACGCTCAGTGGATTAACCGTCGACGAAAGGATAGAGCAATTCAAGCTCAATCCTAACCGCGCTGACGTTGTGGTTCCCGCCTTGGAAATCTTCTCAACCATCTGCAAAACCGCGAATATCAAGAAGATCGTAGTACCACGCATCGGTCTGTCAGACGGCATTATCCATCATTTGGAGCAAAACCTGGAGTAGTTTAAAGGCGAAAGGCGAAAGGCGAAAGGCGAAAGTTTTTGTCATTAATTGAAATTCTATCTTTCTGATATTCAAATAAATGTAATTCCTTCTTCCTTCTACCTTCTACCTTCTACCTTCTACCTTGTAAAATCGTAATTCGTAATTCGTAATTGATCACTCATGTTCTAAAAGGTATGAAATGGAGAGTGGGGAAACGAAATTGCGAAAAGGTAAGTCTTGTCTGCCCCCTTTTATTTTTATTTCAAAAAGAAGAAAAAAAACTTAAAAAGTCGAAAGGTGAAAGTCGGAAGGCGAAATAATTCTAAATTTAATAAATCCTATTCATCCTTTAATCCAATTAATCTTAGTCCGAAATCCGAAATTTTATTATACCTTTGTAGCTTGAATGAATATCAATAAAAACCCTATGAATAGAAGGAGATTCAAGAAGGCAATCAAGAGAATAAAGAACTTACCCGGAGGAAAATATTTCTTCTGGTACATCAATAATAAGATCCGGCATTTCTATTTTAAAGCGATTAAATCGACAAAAGTGGCGTATCCGTCGACGATTATGCTCGAATTAACCAACCATTGCAATCTGGCGTGTACCACTTGTCCGCGGATGTATCACTATGGTAAAGAGATGGATAAGGGATATATCGGACTGGATTCTGCTAAAAAAATTATTGATGAAATATGGCCTTACCTCGACTCGATTGGATTGACCGGTATGGGAGAAACTTTTCTGTATGAGGAGATTGGCGAAGTGGTCGATTATATCAAAGGAAAAAATAAAGGAATTATCATTTCCATATCAACCAATGCCGTTTTGCCTAACTTTATCGAGAAAGTGAGCGGTGTAACCGGCAAAATCGATACCATCCAGATTTCAATTGACGGACTTCATGATGTCTATAACAGTGTCCGGGTCAGATCCAACTTTGATATTTTGGACAAAAACCTGCGGGAACTTTCTAAAATGGCGAAAGACAGCGAAACTGACCTCATGCTGAATATGGTTGTGACCAAGGAAAACTATATGCACATGCCACTGTTGGTGCAATATGCCAAAGAGATTGAGATTCCATACGTGGATTTTACGCTCTTTAATCTGGTTTCGGTGACAGAAATTGAGCAATCCTACTACGAATTCTATAAATCGGAAGAATTTCTGAAAGTGGTTGATGAGCTGGAGAAGGTCATCGCTGAAACGCCTGAAGTGATCGTATCCGAAAACAATTTCAGAACTGAGAATAGTTTTCAGAAATGTCCCTTCCCCTGGACCCACTTTTACATCAGCTGGGATGGCTATATGCCGCCTTGCTGCGCTAAACCGTTCCCCAAAGAGCTCCATTTCGGCAATGTGTTTGATAATAAAGTGATTGACGTACTCAACTCTGACTCATACAGAAACTTCAGAACACTCTGGTTTAAAAACACACCGCCGAAATTTTGTTATAAGTGTCACTTTATAGATCTCGAACCGATAAAAAATAACTGATAATAAGTTAAATAATAATTGTACGAGTTCAATAAAAATGACTGGAGAGATAAAAGTGAACAGATACTACTACTTTTTGATAAATTATACACCGACTATAGTTATTTTTTCATGTGATAAAAAATATTTTGCTTTATTAAAAAATATTTTGCTTTATTGAAAAAAATATACTACCTTTGCGGTGTAAATATAAGACCTTACACTACTTATAATAGCCTATTAAAATTATATTGAATAAAAAATTAGTGATAAATATTAGGAACTTGTGTATTATTATATAAAAAATCGAATATGGGTATTTATTCCGAATATATTAACAAAAGAATGACTTTCGATCAAATAACGGCCGAAAGAAAAAAACAATTAAAGAGAATTTCAGACATTCGGAGAAGGGATACTATAGTATATGCAAGTGATTACAGTAAGGGTAATGCTCCCGTTTCTATTTTACCTCCGGATTTATTACCTTTTAAAGATCAGTTAAGCTATATTAAAACAAGAGAAGTTGATGTTATTATTGAGACACCTGGTGGAATAGCTGAAACTGTTGAAGATATGGTTGAATTAATCCGTTCTAAACATGACAAAGTTGGTATAATCATTCCTGGAATGGCAAAGAGTGCGGGAACGATTTTTTCAATGGCTGGAGATGAAATCCTTATGGGAAACACTTCATCATTAGGACCAATTGATGCTCAAGTTGTGAGTAATGGGAAACGTTTTTCTGCTGATGCATTTCTTGACGGTTTGGAGAAGATTAAAAAAGAAGTTTCAGACACAGGAAAACTGAATCCAGCTTATATACCAATGCTTCAAAATATTTCCCCTGGTGAAATACAACACTTTGAAAATGCACAGAACTTTTCTAAAACACTTGTAACGAAATGGTTATCAAAATATAAATTTAAATATTGGGAAAAACATAGTTCAACAGGAAAAGAAGTTACCCAAATAGATAAAGAAAATCGTGCTGAAGAAATTGCAACTAAACTATGTAAACATTCTGATTGGTTAACACATGGTCGTTCTATTAGAATAAAAGATCTTAATGAAATGAGATTACAAATTTTTGACTATACTGCCGAAATAGATCTAAATGATGCTATTGAAAGATATTATACTCTTCTCAGAATGACTTTTGATTTGACAGGTATATATAAAATCTTTGAAACTTGTTGTTCACAGATCTATCAATCAATTAGTCAAGCAAATTTACCGTCCATTCCTGTTCCTAAAATTGTCAAACCGCAAGCAGCACATACAGATTTTGTCTGTCCTAAATGTGCAACAAAATATCAAATACAGCTAAATCTTGAAAAAGAGATTCCTCTTGAAACATCTTCCGTTCCTTATCCTAAAGATGATAACTTCATTTGTCCAAATTGTGGAACACAAACGAATTTAGCACCATTAAGATTACAACTTGAAGCACAAACTGGACTTAAAGTCATTCTATAAATAAAATAAATTATGAAATCACAAGAAAATAATAACAGAGATTTTTCAATAGTATTTGAAGAAGTTGAGAAGTATAATTTAAAAGATTCTTCTATTAAAGATAATATTGTTTCCGATGATTTATTAGAACAAGATGAAACTATCAGAGCTTTTATTGAAATATGTAAAGAAATTAATACAAGCGAAAACAATTCTACTATTTTTATGACTTTTTCTTAGCATAAGCCAACTCAATAATAGAAAATAGTACTGATTATAACATTTTTGACCTAATAATATACTTTCTGAGAATCAATAGTTTTTTTTCCACACACAACCTATCAATACGCATAGTTTGAAGTTGCTGTGAGATATTTTACGAAATCGACCTCGATATAATTGATACATTTTGAATTAATGCTTTGACAACAATTTCTTTCAGAAATTCTATAGAATACTATATCTTTGCGATCTACAATACAACAATTTACAAAAACATGATGTTATCTCAGTACGCGGAAATCTACTTAGCCAGACAGCTACATACAATCACTAAGTAATATTTTTATAATTTTTAATTAATTTTGATAATGATTGACATAACCACATAAAAATAAGCGCTATGAATAATGTTTTGGAAACCATATTAATTATATTTTACGTATATTTGATATTGTCCGCGGCTTCAGTGATTATACTGGAAAATCGTAATCCTTTAAAATCAATTGCATGGTTGACTGTACTTATTTTTGTTCCATTTATAGGACTCATTCTCTATTTAATTGTAGGTCAGGATTACCGCAAGCGGAAAATGATTTCGAGAAAAAGTATCCAGCGGATTAGTGAACGTCCTTGTGCTTCAATTGACATTAAAGAACTGGCTAACAGCGGAGTGGAAATTAAGTTCCTAAAACTCATTAAGATGCTGAAAAACAACAGCGAAGCGGATGCCTATACACACAATAAAATTGAGGTATTTGCCGAAGGAGAGAATATTTTTGATTCCATGTTTGAAGCCATTCGCAACGCTAAGGATCATATTCACATGGAATTTTTCATTTTTGAGGATGACACCATATCGAATCAACTTCGGGAACTGTTGATAGAAAAATCCAAAGAGGGTGTCTGTGTCAGAATGATCTATGATTCATTTGGCAGTTTAAAATTGTCCCGACACTATTTGCGAACATTAAAGGAAGCCGGCGTGGATGTGAAACCCTTTTTGCCCTTCAGCTTGAGATTGGGACGAAGTAAAGTCAACTACAGAAATCACCGGAAACTGATTGTTATCGACGGAAAAATTGGCTTTACGGGAGGAGTCAATATTGGCGATAGGTACATTTACGGCGATGAACTAGGCAAGTGGCGAGATACGGTAGTAAGAATAGAAGGCGCCGGAGTACATGGAATTCAGAAGTTATTTTTAATCGACTGGTATTTTGTTAAAAAAGAACTGATTAGCGATGAGAGATACTTCCCTGAACCGGCTAAATTCGATGAAAACATTATGCAAATGGTGGCATCCGGTCCTGACACGGATTGGAAAAGTATTATGCATGGAATCTGCAGTAGCATTATGGCAGCGAAAAAGTATGTATTTATCCATACGCCCTATTTTATGCCCAATGAGTTGGTAAAAGGCTGTATCCAGATGGCTGCACTGAGTGGCACCGAAATTTGGCTGATGATCCCCGAAAAGTCTGACGTGCACTTTACCGACTTAAGTGCTTCGAGTTTTCTGGGAGGCGTTTTGGAAGCGGGAGTCCGTGTATTCAAATACCAGGCGGGTATGCTGCACAGCAAAGCCATTGTCATCGATGATTTTCTTTCCATTGTGGGCTCCGCCAATATTGATGAGCGCAGCTTTGACATGCACTTTGAGGCCAATGCCTTTATTTATGATGAAAAAACTGCACTTCGCCTGAAACAACTGTTTTTGGACGATGTAGAACATTGCAAAGAGATCACCCTTGAGGAATGGAATAACCGTCCAAAAATACAGAAAATGAAAGAATCCTTCGCAAGATTGTTTAGTCCGCTGATGTAATAGAAACAAAAATGAAAAAATCCCACCTCATATCCTTTGTTTGCTGCCTGATCATCAACATAGTCAGTGCACAGTGGCAGCCGGTCAATTCGCCATCCGGAGGATATGTGAGATATTTTATTTCAGACAACGATTATATCTACGCTGCTACGTCAGGTGGAGTGCTGGTTTCTGATAACCATGGTACTACATGGAGTTTCCGAAATAATGGATTGAAAAGCTGTGATACCAAGTCGTTAACCAAAATTGGAGGAACTATTTTTTTGTCCACTGATGAAAATGTTTTTCGCACAAACAACCAGGGATTGGACTGGGAAGCGGCGGGAACCGGACTCAGAGGAAAGTACGTTAAAACAATCATACAATGCAACAACACCCTTTTTGCCGGAACCTACTTGGAAGGGATTTACCGCTCAACCGATAACGGTAACACATGGAGTGCTGTAAACAATGGATTGCCCGCAAAATATATCTATTGGCTGGGAACAGACGGGGTGAATCTCTATGCCGGCACTTTTCTAAATGGCATTTACAGGTCAGCAGACATGGGCGATACATGGGCACCTGCCAATATCGGTCTGACTCAGTCAAGTATCGGTGCAATCATCCATTTTGATGGCAAACTATTTGCTTCATCCATTTACGCAGGTGTTTTTGTTTCGACTGACAGCGCAGCCAACTGGTCTCCATTAGCAACCAATCTCCACATGATAAAAGGATTTACCCAAATGGATGGCGTGTTGTATGCCGGCTCTTTTGGAAATGGCGTGTATAAATCCACCGACTCCGGAGAAACCTGGACGGCAGTCAATACCGGATTGAATGAGAAAGATATATGGGCTATCGGCAATGATGGTTCGGTACTTTACGTGGGGGTAAGCAACGGACATATCTACAAAAGCAGTAATGAGGGAGCAAGCTGGAATTTGAGTAACGGAAGCACTATTTTTAAAGCCAATGTAGGAGATATGGTGAGTTGTGGGTCCAAACTGATTGCAGGAACACACGGAGCCGGAATTTATATTTCCACTGACAATGGTGCAACCTGGAATAAAAACTCAGCGATAGGAACAGTCGAAATCCGTTCTGTGGTCGCTGATGGGGCACTAGTGCTGGTGGGAACAGATATGCTCGGCGCATTCAAATCTACTAACAGTGGAAACTCTTTCTCAGAAATCAACACCGGATTGACCAGCAAATGGATCCAATGCTTTGCATTCTGCAACGGACATATCTTTGCGGGAAGTGGCGAGGAAGGAGTATTTAGGTCAACAAACAACGGAAATAACTGGTCGCCCGTTAATACAGGATTGGACTGCATGAGGATCAATGCTCTCGCTTCTGATGGAACCTATATTTTTGCAGGCACTGCCAGTTCCGGAATCTATCGCAGCGACAATCTTGGAACTTCGTGGAATCAGGTGAACAATGGAGTAACCGACAACCGGATTACCACGTTTCAATATTGGGACGAGTACCTGTTTGCAGGTACCGGATCGGAAGGTGTGTTTAAAAGCTCAGACAATGGCAATTCGTGGATCTCTGCTTCTAATGGAATGCCTGCACAAACCGAAATCCGTACGTTGTATCTTTACAATGACACATTGATGGCTGGAACAGATTTAGGAGAGATCTATGTTAGCTCCGATTACGGAGAAACCTGGTTGCCTGCCAACGAGGGATTGGACGGCTCACCAATACTTTCTATTCACAGTCACAACGGTAACCTTTACACCGGAATCAACGGAACCGGACTCTGGAAACGCCCCTACCTTGGAATAAGTAGTGTGGAGATCGGGAGTTCTCTGTCCAATTGTGCTGTGTTTCCTAATCCGGCAACAAACAGCATTTATATTAACTCCCCTACCACTATCTCAAGGCTACACATTGTAAACAGTACGGGACAAACAGTTAAAAAGTTAACCGTAAATAATAATCATCTTGCACTCAATGTTGAAAACCTAACCCCCGGAGTCTATATTTTGCAGATTTATACGAAATCAGGACTATGTACAGAGCGGATAATTATATTAAATTAGAACAATTTTGAACAATGAGCGATGAACTGCATCCCCCCCTTTTTTTATTTCAAAAATAAAGACACAAATAAAAATAAATGAAGACATTTGTGATTTTTTCAACACTTTTGATATGAATAAAGATAGAGGCAGTTCTATTGTTGTTGTAACCTCACCATCAATAGAGCTAAAAAAGAAGTGAGGTGTTTGTAAAAATATCACAAGTATGAAAAAACAAGGTATAATTGAAATGGTAGTTGGCATTTTGGGAATTGCAATCCTTTTGATCACCCAAAAACAGGAATGGAGTTATATTCCATTAGTATTGTACGGCATATTGTCGGTAGTAATGGTTCGAAGAATGGACGAACTAACCACAGATGAAGAAAAAAATTGCAGAAGGAAAAGAAATATTACATCTCTCATATCTTTACCTATTTTTGCGATCATTTGCTATTTCGCAGCTAACGACGCATTAAAAGATAATTTTCTGTGGATTTTGCTATCGGTATATCTATTCCTGACAGCACACGGCATCATGTTTATTGCTCCGATCAATGCATTTGGCAACGAACGAAAATAAAGGTTAATTTAGATTTCTTAAAATAAAAAAAATGGAACAGGAGTTTGAAAAGCTAATTTCGGAAAACAGACTCCTAATTTTACATATATGCCGTCTTTACCGTATTTGGAATGGAAGGGAAACGGAGGAGGACTTGTATCAGGAAATTGTTTTGAACTTATGGAAAGGGTTTCCAAAATTCTATCAAAATCAGCAATGTAAAACCTCAACATGGCTATATAGGGTTGCACTCAATACGGCGCTTCTACAAAAAAGAAACGAAAAAAACCTCTCTTACACCTCTATAAATGAAAAAATTACAGATTTAGCTCATGATAATCATGAAGAATTACTGATACGTCAATTATATAGTTTAGTTGAAAAACTTAATTGGGAAGAAAAGAGCATCATAACTCTATATTTGCAAGAATTATCTCATAAGGAAATAGCTGAAATATTAGGTATATCGGTAAGCAATGTAGGCACAAAAATTCAACGTATTAAACTGAAATTAAAGAATTTAAATAAAATGGAATAAACGCTATGGAACTGGATGAATTAAAAGAGGGATGGCAAAAATACAATGAAAGAATTAACAATCAATCTAATGGTTTTAATCGGATCATTGTGCGAAAAAAATCATGGATTGTACAAAATAAGATAGCATTGAATGGTATTATTTGTATTGCTGCTGCATTATTACTTTTTATCCTGCTTTTTAGACATATCTCAAGAATAGAAATCGAAAGGAATTTAGCAATGATCATTTGCTGCTCAATAATAGGAATCTATACTTTTGTAAAAGGAATTTTTACGCTTTTATATTTCAGAGCAATCAATAAAACAGACAACGAAGTTCATCAATTTATGCTTAAAAACCTCAAAAATCAATTATTCTTTGTATACGAACAAATGCTATGGCTATGGGGATTACTACCTTCTATTTTGTTGCTTCTTCCAGTTATTATCGTGCAATTTATTCCGGTTCAGGAAGGCTTTTACAGAGTCTATTTCATCTCAATCGGTATAATATATCTCACAACAGTACTGGTATTCAGTGGAATACTTTGTAAAAAAAGAAAAAAAATAATATCTGAAATAAAAGAGGCCAATCAATAAACGTAATAAACTGAAAACCAGAACTATAAAAAGATTTACTTCAGTTTTTAAATCCGAAATCTGAAATTGGTCGTTGAGCGAAGTCGAAACGCCGAAATCCGAAATCAAAATTTGTACAATATATTCAAAAAATTGCTGTTATGTATGGATGGAAATCGCGAAAATCCAAAAGAGAGTAGCGCAGTAAAATGATAAATTAAATCTAAAAAAATGAAAAATTCTTTAGTTAAAATTTGGCTTATAGCAGCAGTTATTGCTTTTTCGTTAACCGGTTGTGACGGAGAAAAAATAGTACCGGTTTCTGAACTCCCCAACGAAATTACAACTTATATCTCAACACATTTCCCTTATAGCACCATTTTACAAGGCGTTGTGGAAAGAGACGGATTCAGTAAAACTTATCAAATTACACTTTCTGATGCGACTAAATTAGAGTTTAACAGAAAAAAAGAGATTGTTGATATAGACGGTAAAAACGCACTTCCAAACTCTGTAATTCCTGAAAAAATATTGCAATATGTTTGTACCAATTTCCCTCATAACTCTGTTACAGATTGGAAATTGGATGATAGAAAGCAACAAGTTGAACTCGACAATGAGATTACACTGGAGTTCAATAAGGATGGTGATTTTCTAAGAATTGATGACTAGTACTGATTTCGGATTTCGGATTTCGACTTTCGACATTAACAGGTTTTTTATTTGGGATTTTAAATAATTGGGGGGCAGACAAGGCTCCCCTTTTCGCAATTTTATTTCCCCACTCTCAACATCATACCTTTTTGAATATGAGTGATCATTTACGAATTGCGGAATTTTTGCGTAAATCTAAAGAATACAACTGAATAACATAATCCCAATTTTAAGGTGGTCGAATCTGACCACTTTAAAATACAAGCGGGTTGACTAACAGAAACTAGTCGCATAAAATCCAGCTTATTCCTTTAAACACCATCAAATTACGAAATTAAGGATTTAGCATCATTCTGAAGAACATAACTGAACAAAAACCTTATCTTAAAACTCTTCAAATTTAAGGGTGGAATTTTAAAAATATTTTATTAAATTTGCAAAAAATCTGATGACATTAAAAGTAGCGGAAAAACTAAACTCATTATTCTATCATAACTACTAACAAAACTAACTAAAACAAAATCAAAATGGCAAAAATTAATGTAAAAGACACTGAAATTACAGTTATATCGGTTGAAGATAAAGATTATATCTCTCTAACTGACATGGCTAATGCAAAAGAAAGCAAAAGTCGAGCTGCTGATGTTATAAAAAACTGGATTAGAACACGTTATGCTATTGAATTTTTAAGTGTTTGGGAGCTGATTCATAATCCTAATTTTAAAGTGGTCGAATCCGACCACTTTAAGATACAAGCAGGATTAGCTAATTTCGTATTGAGTGCTTCTGAATGGATAGAAAAAACTAATGCTATAGGAATTATTGTCAAAAAAGGGAAATATGGTGGAACTTTTGCACATAAGGATATAGCTTTTGAATTTGGTTCTGCTATCAGTGTACCTTTTAAACTGTACTTAATTAATGAATTTCAACGACTTAAAGAAAATGAGCAAAAACAATTGGGCTGGACAGCCAAACGTGAATTTGCAAAACTTAATTATCACATTCACACAGATGCGATTAAACAACATCTAATTCCGGCGGAAATTACTTATTTGGAAACATCTATAATTTATGCTAATGAAGCTGATGTGCTGAATGTTGCCTTATTTGGGATGACTGCTAAGGAATGGAGAGAACTAAATCCTGATTTAATAGGGAATATACGGGATTATGCCAGCATTAATCAATTGATTTGTTTGGCAAATTTAGAAAACCTTAATGCACTATTTATTCAAGAAAAAATACCACAACAAGAACGACTTATAAAACTAAATCAGATTGCTATCCAACAAATGAAGATATTGATTGATGCTGATAATAGAAAAATCTTGAAACAATAAATATTAAATCCAAACAAAAAATTTCTGCCAAAAATCAGGATTAATTAAAAAAAATCGTTATATTTGTCTTTTAAAGGACAAATCAATCAGAAATAACGTAAAATAAATAGAATCATGAAGAATTTAGTAGTTTTATCAGGTGCGGGAATTAGCAAAGAGAGTGGTATTCCCACTTTTAGAGATAATGATGGTTTGTGGAAAAAGTTTAGCTTTCAAGAGCTGGCAACATTGGATGCATGGATTCATAATCAGGATATCATGCTGGAGTTTTACAACATCAGACGGAAAGAGGTGATGGAATCGGAGCCCAACAAGGCGCATTTGACACTCAAGGAACTGGAAAAGGATTTCAATGTACAAATCATCACTCAAAATGTGGATGATCTGCACGAAAGAGCGGGTTCTACCAACGTTCTGCACCTTCACGGAGAGATTCGCAAGGCAAGAAGTAGCGTTGACGATAGTATCATCATCGATATTGAAGGCAGTGAACTCAATCCCGGAGATCTTTGTCCGTTAGGATCACAGCTGAGACCCCATATTGTTTGGTTCGGAGAGGCTGTTCCCATGATGACTGAAGCGATCAAAATTGTGGAGACTGCCGATATTTTCCTTGTTATTGGCACCGGATTGCAAGTGTATCCCGCTGCCAGTTTAGTGCACTACTTACCCAACAAAGCAGCCCGCTATATTATAGATCCGGGTAGCCATTTCCAGGACATCAGAGGATTTAAACACATTCAAAAGACTGCGGTACAGGGCATTACAGATTTCGTCAATGAGATATTATAGCGATTGCACGCTATAACTGTTAGAGCATCTCCAGACAGGGAAGCACAAACGCTCTGAGTCCCTGTTGGGGAGCTGTTTTGTCCAATTCTCTCAACTTTTGCATCAGTGGTTCTACCTGATGATCTTCGATCATCGTTAGAAAAGCACAGTTGAGTGTCGGCCAGGCATGAGAGCCATAGTGGGGTTCACCGTTAAAGTGACCCCTTCCTTGTACTTCATCCCAATAAGTAAATCCACGGATTTCCAGCTGATTGAACAGCTCCAGAATATCTTGATAAAATGCTTGATATGCAGATATAAAAACAGCTTTCATTATTCAATTTATTTTTCTAATTCATTATTAAGACTCTCCTACTCTACTACCGATTGAGCAGCACTCTTTTCTAAAAGTTTACGTTGCTTGCGTGCTCTTCGTTTTTCTCCGTAGCGGGCAAAAGAAGCATACAGCATCGGAATTAAGAGCAAAGTGATCATGGTGGAGAATGTCAATCCCCACGCTACAGTCATCCCCAGCGGATTCCACATCTCAGCTCCCTCTCCCTTACCAATTGCCAAAGGAATCATACCCAAAACGGTGGTAATGGTAGTCATCAAAATTGGTCTCAAACGCGATCTTCCTGCCATAACTACAGATTCCTCAACGGTATGACCTCTTTCTCTGAGCAGAATGGTGTAGTCAATCAAAACAATACCATTTTTCACCACAATACCGATCAACAACACCAACCCGAGCATCGCCATCAGTCCCAGCGGAGTGCCGGTAACCGACAATCCCAGCAATACACCGGTTAATGCAAACGGAATGGAGAAAATAATCACAAATGGGTAAACAAACGATTCGAACTGCGATGCCATCACAATGAATACCAGGATTAAAATCAACACCATTAACAATGCCAGGTCTGCAAATGATTCTTGCTGATCCTGGTATGTTCCTGCCAGCTCTGTCGTAATTCCTTGAGGTAATTCAGTTTGATCCAATGCATCTTTTGCAATTTCAGCCAGATCACTCAAAGGTACATCTGCACTGGCTGTCATCTCTACTTTTACAATTCTAGATCTGTTTTTTCTTTCAATAGTAGGAGGAGTGAGCACTTCATCTATTTGTGCCAATTCACCCACTTTAACAGCTGCACCCTGTGGGGTAAAGAGAGTCATTTGCCGAATATCGTTCAAATTCTCTCTAAACTCAGGAGCTAAGCGCACCCGAATCATATATTCGTGACCATCCTCTCTATAAACCGATGCAATCGCCCCCCCAATTCGATTTTTTACTAAAGTAGCTGCCGTGCCTACATTTAAACCCTTTTCTGCTAACTTTCTGCGATCAAAATTAATAGATACTTCAGGGGTATACTCCTCACGAGAGATCTTAGCTGATCCACATCTGGTATCTTGTAACACTTTATCAGCGATCGTTGCAGCGAACTTATCTGTTTCTAAAAAGTCATTTCCATAGATTTCCACCACAACAGTACTTTGTCCACCGGCACCACCACCTCTACCTAATCGAACAAAGTAAGTATTAATTTGAGGATATTCTCCCAAAATAGTATTGGTTATGTCTGATATCTCTTGAATACCTCTTTCTCTTTCCGTTTTTTTAGTAAAACGCATATTAAAAGAGAGCATGTGAGAACCACTTTCAAAGAGTCGTCCAAAAGTATTCTGATCTGATGGTTGCCCTACATTAAAGTTGCAGTGTATCATCTCCGGAAAATTCTCCTGAAATCTCTGGGTTAACTCCAATCCTAAGGCACGACTCTCCTCTAACCGTGTTCCCATAGGTAGCTTCACCGTAACTGTGAGTCGCCCATTATCTTCATGAGAGAAAAACTCAGTTGGAATCACTTTAGCAAGAAACAAACTAGCAATAAAAATTACGAGGGCTCCGACAATCACCCATACTCTCCATTTTAAAACCAACCCCAATACTTTGGAATACCATAAATCTAGTTTATCCAGTTGTCTTTCAAATTTACCCTGGAATCGATCAAACCAACTATTACTTCTATGTTGTGCTTTTAACATCACAGAAGACATCATCGGTGTCAATGTAATGGATGCCAATAACGAGACTACGATCACGATAGTCATAATCCAGCCCATTTGTTTGAAAAGCACACCTGCCAAACCGCTAAGAGTAGTCATCGGTAAGAAAACAGCCAATAACACCAAGGTGGATGCAACTACGGAAAGATATACCTCATTGGTGGCGTAAACCGCCGCAGATTTAGGTTTACTACCCCTGGATATGTGTTTGCTGATATTCTCCAGTACCACAATAGCGTCATCCACCACCATTCCAATAGCAATACTCAGTGATGATAAAGAGATTACATTCAGTGAATTACCTGTAATAGCCAGATAGATAAAAGAGGCCACCAGCGAAACAGGTATCACAATAGCAATAATAAAAGTCGCCCTCCATCTACCTAAGAACATCATCACCACAACTACCACCAATATCAAAATAGTAATGATCGCTTCACGCAAACTCCCGATAGTGTTCAGAATATCATCAGAGGTGTCATAGATTACACCAATCTTGATATCCTCAGGAAGAGTTTCCATCAATTCCGGCAATCTTTTCTTAATCTCCTTAGCAGTATTAACCGTATTCCCTCCAGTCTGCTTTTGTATGATAATGGAAGCACCTCGTACACCATTGTTATACACCTCCTGAACACGCTCCTGTACTGTATCTTTTACAACCGCAACATCTTTTAGATAAACATTGCGATTATTAAAACTACCGACAACAATATCATTCATTGCAGCATAGTCATCAAACTCTCCAATTGTTCTAATAGAAAAGGTTGAACTACCCATATCCATATTGCCCAATGGAAGATTCAGATTCTCCGCTCTGATCACATTGGTAATTCCCTCTACAGTAAGTCCGTAAGAATCAAGCTTATAAGGATCACAGTAGATATTAATCTCACGTTGTGGAGCACCCTGGATTGAAACCGCACCCACGCCTTCAACCCTACTCAATGGGGAAACAATCCGTTCATCCAAAATCTTATAGAGTGCATTGGTACTCTCTTCACTCTGAACTGAAAGCATTAAGATAGGAATAGCCTCAGTACTAAACTTAAAAATAATCGGTTTGGAAACACCATCCGGAAGCATGGAACTAACCAGATCCAGTTTATCCCGAATATCATTGGTCGCTTCTTCGACATCAATCCCATACTCAAACTCCAACGCAATAACAGATACATTCTCCTTTGAATTGGCGTTGATATGTTTTAAGTTGCTCACTCCGTTCAAAACATTCTCCAACGGCTTGGTAACATTGGTTTCAATATCGGAAGCACTCGCCCCTTCATAACTGGTTAACACCAAAATATTGTTGGTCCCCAAATCGGGAAGTAAATCCACAGCCAACTTGGAATAGGAATAGACTCCAATGATAACAATAGCTACATAGATTAATGCTGTTGTAATTGGATTTTTAACTGATTTTTGAAATATACTCATAATTCAAACTTTCTAGATTATTAGTGATAGAGCTATTATTCGGCAATTTTTACCTTCATTCCTCTTTTCAACTTAGTTAATGAGGTTGTAGCAACCACATCCCCATCATTCAATCCTGAGAGCACCTCATAACCTTGATCCAACCTTCTACCGGTAACAATTTTAACATACTCTACCGTATTATCTTCCTGAACCCTATAAACAAAGCGATCTGAAGATCCGGTTAATTTAATCACAGCCTCATCAGGAACAACCACATTTTGAACCGCTCCAAAGTTGAAGAACACTTTACCATACATGCCGGGTCTCACTTTCCTGTTATTGTTAGGCAATGAAACTTCCACAGTAAATGTATGGGATCTGGGATCCAAGGTAGGATGAATTAAGGTTACCTTTCCTGTAAACTCCTCATCCTCAAAGATATCAATCTTAATTTTTGCACTCATTCCCAGTTTTACAAACTTATATTGACTTTCGGAAACGTTGACCAACAGTTTCACCGGATTGATTTGTTGTACCTGTAAAATAGGATTTCCGGCAAAGATATCCCCGGAATCATAATTTCTCATCGTTACAATACCGTTGATAGGACTCAGCAACTGTGTATTCTCTTCCAGATTTTTAATATTATTGCGGGCAATATCCAGTTGAGCTTTTTGAGCATCATACTCTGCCTGAGATATGCCCCCGATTTTATACATCTCTTCAAAACGTCCAAAGTTGGCTTCCAGATTTTGCAGCTGTGTGCGTGCCTGACGCAACATGGTAGCATCCATCTGGATCAGTTTTTGTCCTTTAACAACAGCATCCCCAACCTCAACAAAAATCTTTTCAATTCTACCCGGAGTGGTGGGAGCAATATGGTTCAATACCTCAGCACGAACTACTGCCGAATAATCAAACTCCTGCTGTACCTCCTGCAACTCAACACGCGCTGTTTTGATAGTCAACTCTGTTTCTTCCACTACGGTTTCTGTTTTCTTTTTAGAACAAGCGGTAAAAACCAATAGTGAAACCAAAGTTAAAGTGGTGAAAAATAGACTCTTTTTCATTGTAATATTTTTTATATAATTTTTTATTAATTAATTCCAATTATTTTGTTTAAATCTGATTGTGCCGACAAATAGTCGTGAATCGATTGCAAATATTGCAATTGCGTTGAAGTCAGTGCAAACTCGGCATTGGTTAAATCGAGCCATGTAGCCAAACCTACATCATATTGCTTTTGCGCAATCTCGTAAGCTTTCTGTGCAATTTTTAAAGTTTCACTGGTAGAAATATAGTTTTCCCTTGCCAAATCCATCTTATCTATCGCCTGATAAATACTCACCCAAAGCGAATACTCCAAAGTTTGGCGTGAATCTTGCAAATTTTGCTGACTCAAATTATTCTGTTTCAACTTATAACCTGTAGATGCCCAGGAAACAATCGGGATTTGTAATGAAAAACCAATCATAGAGTAAGGGAACCAGTTATATTCGGCAAAGTTGAAATCATTCGATAAAGAAGCATACTGATATAAACCTGTCATGGCTAAAGATGGCAAAGTTGAAGCCACAATCAAAGATTTAGCTTGCTTCAATTGATCCATTCCTAACTCTAACTGCTTCAAATCACTATTGTTATTCAATGAAAGATCTGCTATAGCAGGACTGTTTTTAGAAAGCATCGCTTCTTCGTAAGCCCCTAACTCTCCATCAAAAATAATCGGTTCATTGACATCAACACCCATTAACACTTTCAATAGCTTTTCTGTTAATTCCAACCCATTTTTTGTTGATAGTAAATTGGGCTTTTGGTTAGCCAACTGCACATCAGAACGCATTTTCTCAAACTCGGAAACCAACCCCTGATCAAACTTATCATTAATCAACTTATTATTTTTTTCACTGTTTTGATAGTTTTTCTGTAGAAAATCATAGCTCTCTTTCAACATCAAATAGGTGTAAAACGTTTTTTCAATCTGATTCTTCAGATCTAATTTGGACGCTCTCGCTTTTTCCAAACTCAACTCCACATCCAATTGGGTCAACTTCAGATTTTCCCACAAAGCCGGCATCACCAAGGGAAGTTGCATATTGAGTCCGGCGTTGTATGAATTGGATGAACCCACTTCAATCTCCATGGACATACCATTAAAATCCATCACCATTTTTTGTTTTTTCAGCGTCCGATTATACCCTGCTGCAAACGAAATATTGGGAAATAATCCTACAATCTGCTCTTTCTTGTAATATTGCTTCATCAAAACGCCTCGTTCTGCAATCTTAACAGTAGGACTTTCACTCATGGCAATCTCCAAAACCTGAGCCAAATTCAAGTGATAAGGCTCTTTTTCCGTTTGTGCTACCCCTTTAAATTGAAAAGATAACAATAATAGAACTATTATAATCGTTAGTTTAGATAAATTTTTATTCATAACTCTATATTTTCAACCATACAAATTAGTACAATAAACTATAAAACGTTACACTTTTTTCCAATATAATATAGTTGATTTTTAAAATTTATACCTTTTTTATGACCTCGAAACGCAAATCCTACCTGTTTATTATTGCACCGATTATTTTTCTCTTCTTTTTATGGGGATTTGCACATAGTTTACTAGATGTGCTGAACAAACATTTTCAGGACAGCTTTGAAATTTCAAAATTTCGATCCTCCTGGATTCAGGTTGCCCTTTACGGTGGTTACTTTCTCATCTCACTCCCTGCCGGATATTTCTTAAAAAAATACTCCTTTAAAAAGAGTATCATACTGGGATTACTCCTTTTTGGAGCGGGTGCCATCTTTTTCGTTCCTGCCGACCAATTGAGTTCTTTTCCTCTCTTTCTGATATCGCTTTTTATCATTGGCTCCGGATTAACCTTTTTAGAAACTGCTGCCAATCCCTATGTAACACTCCTGGGAGATCCGGAAGGTGCTTCCCGAAGGTTGAATTTTGCACAATCATTTAACGGATTAGGCTGGATTTTAGGTCCGATGATTGGAGGAATACTCCTTTTCGCCTCCGACGGCTCTTTGCGTTCCGTTAGTCTCCCCTACCTTTCTTTAGGAATTGTCGTGTTTATCACCGCATTTATATTCAGCAAAATCTCATTCCCGAAAGTCGCAGAAACCGACACCCATCAGCCGGCATATCAGGCGAAACACACAGCTCCACTATGGAAACAACCGCTTTTTATTTTTGGGATGGTGGCACAATTTTTATATGTTGGAGCCCAAACCGGAATCAATAGCTTTTTTATCAACTATGTTTTGGAACTCAAGTCCAGCCTAACTCCCCGTGATGCAGCGCTCTTACTTTCCATAGGGGGAATGACCCTCTTCACTCTGGGACGTTTCCTCGGCAGCTGGATCATGCGTTGGATCGCACCCGATCGCCTGTTGATTATCAATTCAACCGTAGCCATCGTACTCACCTACGTAGTGATTCTCTCATTAGGTACTATTTCATTAATCGCGCTACTCCTACTCTACCTTTTCTTCTCCATCATGTTCCCCACCATTTTCTCTCTCTCAATCAAAGGTTTAGGCAATCAAACAGAAAAAGGCTCTTCCCTCATGGTGATGACCATCGTTGGCGGTGCTGTAGTTCCTCCCATCATGGCGCTCATTGGCGCAAATGTGATGGCAATCGGCTTTATCATACCCCTCATCTGCTTCGCGGGTGTACTCAGCTTTGCGATATTTAATCGCTACGCAACCCGTTGATTTTGAAGTTCGGAATCACATTTTATTTTGAGACGCAAAGCATTGCGTCTCTACGGCAATTTTATTACTGACTTCTTACTTCTTATTTCTTATTTGGAATTTAAAATAAATGGGGGGCAGAATAGAACTCCCTTTTTAGCCATTCCGTTTCCCCACTCGGCAAAAAAATCGAGATCGAAGTTCTACAAATAATAGATGGTCCCTCAAAAAAAGTCATTTAGCTATTTATTTATCTATTATTGCTTTTACGCCTTCTTTGAGTTCGTTAATGTTGGGTAGAAGAAGTTGATATTTAGAAACAAGCAGATTTGCATTATCATTCAGCATCGCATATTCAACCATAATCTCATCCTTTTCTTCAGAAAGGATTATTCCAATTGGTTGATTGTCTGTTTCGTCATTAACTTCTTTCTCGAAATATCCCAGATAGAGTTTCATTTGACCTATATGTTCATATTCAACTTCTCCGATTTTTAGATCAACCAAAACGTAACATTTGAGTTTCACGTGATAAAAAACCAAATCAACGTAGTAGTGCCTATTGTTCAAAGTGATTCGTTTTTGCTTCCCTATGAATGCAAAACCTTTTCCTAATTCTAAAAGAAAACTTTGAAGATTATTTATAATTGCATTCTCAATATCACTTTCAGAATATTGCGACTTTTCAGGTATTCCTAAAAATTCAAAAACGTACGGATCTTTTGTTAAATCATGTGGAGTTTTAACGATTTGACCCTCTTTTGCCAATTCTAATATTTTTTCTTTATCTTGATTTAATGCTAATCTATGAAAAAGACCACTTTGCTTTTGTCTTTTCAGCTCTCTAACGGTCCAGTTCTCAGAAATAGCTTGTTTCTGATAGAAGTTTCTTGCTAAATCATCATCAATTTTTAGTAACTCAAAATAATGTGACCAGGTCAATTTGTGAGACAGTGTCTCACATTTTGGATATTTATAATAAAACTGTCTCATGTAGGTTAAGTTGCTTCTGCTAAATCCTTTGCCATATCGAACACTTAAATCTTTTGACATCTGAACTAAAAGTTCCTTCCCGTAAGTAGCTTTAATATTTCCATTTTGCTCAAATTCAACAATAAATCTGCCAATTTCCCAATAAGCTTTTAACATTTCGACATTAATAGCAGAAACCACATTCGTTTTTGCTTTGTCATAAACAGAACCGATATTATTTATCAGCTCCTCATATCCTTTAGTTTCAATTAGTTTACCCATAAGTATTGCATTCATTAGATAGTTGTCTCACATTTTCACAATGAAAGTCCGAAATCCGAAATCTGTTATTTTTTTCTTCTTCTTTTCGTCGGGATCCAATCTATTACAGTCCCGTTGCATTCCGGTGCATTGGGACAACAAATAAATTCCATACCACCTTCATTCCGACGATAGACTTTATAGTCGCCTACCGTAAAAATGGAGCCACAATGAATACATTCAAGTTGATCTGTTAACTTAGGGATTCCCTCAAAAGGGTAATTTTCTTCCAGGTACTTTTGCTTGTCTTTGATAGTTACTTCTTGAGTCATAATGAGTTAATTTTAGTTTAAAAGTAGTTTTATAAGCAGTTTTTCCAAACGTATAGTTCAGATTGCAAATATACAATAAAAAATTATGAAATCCAAATTTTTATGTGTAAAATCTATCGTAAGAACAACCTATTGTAAATCGTAATTTTCCAGTATCTTTGCAGATTGTTTTCAATTCAAAACGAAACTTCGCAGAGATATGGCTAAACAGAAAAAAGTTTTTGTTTCGGGATGTTACGACCTCCTTCACTCAGGGCATGTTGCTTTTTTTAAGGAAGCATCGCAGCATGGCTTACTTTATGTCGGTATCGGCTCGGACCAGACAGTTTTTGACCTCAAGGGGAGAAGACCCGTCAACTCTGAAAAAGAACGACTTTACATGGTAAGCGCCATCCGATATGTCGAAAAAGCATGGATTAACAGCGGGAGCGGAATCCTCGATTTTAAAGAGGATCTCATCCGTTTGAGTCCCGATGTTTTAATGGTGAATGAGGATGGACACTCTTTGGAGAAGGAACAACTGTGCAAAAAGTTAGGCATTGAGTATATTGTCAGCAAGCGCATTCCGGAGGAGGGACTTCCACAGCGAAGCACTACGGAACTGCGCAAAATCTGCAACATTCCATACCGCATCGACTTGGCAGGCGGGTGGCTGGATCAGCCTTTTGTTTCGAAATATCATCCCGGAGCGGTACTCACCATCAGCATTGAGCCTACCTACAACTTTAACGACCGGAGCGGGATGAGTACCAGCACGCGAAAAAAAGCGATCGAACTCTGGAAAACAGATCTTCCGGAGGGAGACCTAGAAAAGATTGCTAAAGTACTATTCACTTACGAAAATGAACCGGGTAGAGAATACGTAAGTGGCTCTCAGGATGCTATTGGGATTGTTTTTCCCGGTTTAAATAAGTTAAATTATCAAGAGGGAGCCTACTGGCCTACTCCTATCGAATCAATCACTGATGAGGAGCATCTTCAATGGCTCGAAAAGCGCCTCTATCTGTTGACACTCAAACCTCGCCACCAGCAGATGGAAATTCTGAGTAACGTGAATATCAATGAAACAGACGCTAAAGCGTTGGCAATGGCTGCCGATGATATGTGGGAAGGATTGAAAAACAAGGATAGCCAATTGGCAGGCAGCGCCATGACACGCAGTTTTGAAGCACAAATCAAGATGTTCCCCAATATGGTTACTGAAGAGGTTCTCGAAGCAATCGAAACGGTTCAAGATCAGGTGTTAGGCTATAAACTCTCCGGTGCCGGTGGAGGCGGTTATCTGGTACTTTTCTCTGAAACACCGATTCCCAATACATTACAAATTAAAATCAGAAGAAAATAATGAAAAGATATGGACAGGTAATCCGTGTAAAACCGGAAATGGTGGAAAAATATATCGAACTGCATGCCAATCCCTGGCCTGAGGTGATTGCACAAATCAAAGCATGCAACATCCAAAACTACTCGATCTTTATGCTGGAAAATCATACCCTTTTCGCCTATTTTGAATACGTCGGAAATGACTTTGAAGCCGACATGAAGCGCATGGCAGCAGATCCCATGACCCAAAAATGGTGGAAAGAGACTGACCCTTGCCAAGAGTCCCTCGGATTGGAGCCGGGCGAATGGTGGCATAATATGCGGGAAGTATTCCACTGTGACTAAGGTGTCCTTCCCCCCTTTTTTTATTATTCCAAAAAGAAAAGGAATATCAAAAAATATTCGTATATTTGTTGGTTAATTTGTAAGGATTTTAATGACTCTTTTACAAATGAACTGAAGCTGATTATTTATTAACTAAAAATATGAATTGTATGGAATTTGTGAATGCTAAAATGGCTGCGCGTATCGAGGAGATTGCAGTTGCTTTGACGAATCAACTGAGTGTGGTTGAAACTCCCGGAGAATTGAACTCCGTTCAGAAAGTGTATGAGATCTTTTCTGAAATGGATTACTATAAGAAAAATCCTGATCACTTGCAATTTGTGAATATCAAAAATGACAAATTGGGACGTCGTTCTTTGATTGCAACAATGAAGGGTGGAAAAGGAAATTCAAAAAAGACGATCGTTATGATTGGACATACCGATACAGTGGGTATTTCCGACTACGGCACACTGAAAGAGTATGCCAACAAACCTTATGAACTGACTGAAAAATTTAAAGAGATCGCTGCATCATTACCTGAAGAAGCTAGAAAAGACTTAGAATCAGGTGATTACCTTTTCGGTAGAGGACTTTTCGACATGAAAACCGGAGATGCAATCATCATGGCAATTATGGAAGAGATTTCCAAAGATCTTGAGAATTTTGAAGGTAATCTCATCTTTGCAGCAGTTTGTGACGAAGAGGGAAATTCCGGCGGGATGTTGTCGGTAGTACCTGAACTGATCAAAATGAGAGAAAAATATGGCTATGATTATTTGGCACTGTTGGATACCGACTATATGACCGCTGAATATGAAGGTGATCCAAATAAGTATGTTTATATCGGAACTGTTGGCAAATTGATGCCTTCTTTCTATGTTGTAGGAAAAGAAACTCACGTTGGAGAGTCTTTCAAAGGAATCGATGCAAACCAAATCTTAGCTTCGATTACCAATCGTATCAACCTCAATGCCGACTTCTGTGATGTGGCAGAAGGGGAAGTTTCATTACCTCCTATCACATTGAAACAAAGAGACTTAAAACCGGAATATTCGGTTCAAACTGTACAATATGCAACCTCATTCTTTAACTATGCAACCCATATCAGCACGCCTGATGAAGTGTTGGAAAAAATGGTGAAAGCAGCTGAAGAGGCGTTCCAAAACACTATTGACGACTTAAATCACCAATACAAACGTTTCTGTGAATTGGCGAACAGAACCTATAAACAGCTGCCTTGGAAAACCAGAGTATTGACTTATGATCAGCTCTACAACAAGGTAAAAGCAGAGATGGGTGACCAATTGGATGTTCAACTTAAAGAGCTTTCCGATCGCATGATGGCAGATGAGAGCATCGATCAACGTGACTTCTCATTGAAACTGGTAGAATTGACCCACCACTTGTGGAGCGACCGCGATCCTGTGGTAATCGTCTATTTCACACCTCCTTACTATCCACATATCTACGTTGAAGGTAAAGAGCCCAGAGAGAAAGCCTTACTGGATGCTGTAGCGGATGCAGTGAACAGCACAAAAACCGACTATAAACTAGTGTACAAAAAGTTCTTCCCTTACATTTCCGACTTAAGTTATGCAGCAGCACCTAAAGATCCCAAGATCATCGCTGCATTGAAAAACAATATGCCCGGATTTGGCGTGAAGTACGACCTTCCACTGGAAGATATGCAAAAACTGGATCTTCCCGTTTTGGATATCGGCGCCTTCGGTAAAGACGCACACCGCTTCACCGAAAGAATCGAAAAGAGATACTCATTCGAAGTAGCCCCAATTTTGGTGTACAAAACGATAATGAACCTCCTTAAATAAGGTAGAAGGTAGAAGGTAGAAGGTAGAAGGACACAATTACGAATTACGAATTACGAATTACGAATTACGAATTCCGCCTTCCGCCTTAAAATTCTACCTTCTACCTTCTTCCTTCTTCCTTCTCAATGTTCTCCGCAGGAATGCTTACAGCTGCCTTTCTTTACAGGAGTAAGGCACTCTTGGGGAAGTTTTTTGCGTGCTACGGGATCTCCCTTCACGTCATCAGCGTCAAAACCCAACTTGGCGATTGCTTTTCTGATTGTGGCTTCATCGGTTTTTTTAGGATTATAAGTCACAGTTAAATTACCGGAGTGTTCACAAAATTCATAAGATGAAACCCCTTTCAAAAAAGGGATAATCTCTTTAAAAATCTCATCACTTTTGCTCGAACAAGCATTGGTTTTGATGGTTACAGTTTGTTTCTTGCTGCTTTGAGCATACAATGCTGTGGATAATCCAAAAGCAGCCAATACAACTAAAATGAACAGTTTTTTCATAGATTTATATTTTATTATTTTTCAAATTCTAATGATTTCTAAGAGTTAATCTCATGCCCACATAACCCATGATTCCGGTAATCGGAGCATACACCATGGAAGCATCAAATTGAGGTCCAAAAGGATTATCATAGCCCAAAATAGGCATCTCCTGTTTGTAATTCAACATATTTTCGGCTCCAATATAAAACTCCCACTGTTTATGCTTGCGGGTTATTTGTGCATTCAAAATAAAGTAATCGGGTGATTGCGCATCCAAACGGTACTGAGGCAATTCCTGTTCCGGTTGCACCAATGCCGGATCCAACTTCGGCAAACGCATCTTGCTATTGTATTGCAGTGTCGTATTGAATTTCCATTTGTTGTATCGGGTAGCATAGTTCAGATTCAGAAGTGCCTTATGCGGACTCATCAACGCTTTTTGCTGCAATTGTCCGGCTGTAGTCATCTGCACATCATTAAATCTGTACGCCAGAGTAATCTCAAAACGGTCAATCGGTAACATAATCAACTCCGCTTGAAAGGCATGCGAATAGGATTGGTTTAAAATCCCGTTAACACCTCCATTGAGGTTATAAACATAAATGTTGTGCGCATCCCGATCCATATCTACAATGGTCTGATTAACAAAGTGAGTGTAGTGGTAATCCACTGTAAAAGTAGATTGTCCTCCCTTCATTTTGAAAGTTCTGACATAACTTGCCCCAACATTGTAAGCCTCTTCTGGTTTGAGATCTTCCACAAAAATGAACTCCCTGTTACTCACCAGCAAAGAAAGATTTTCAGCAATCACATTAGAAACTCTGTATGCCTTTCCTGCCGAAGCTCTCACGGCATTATGTTCCGATATTTGCCATTTGGTATGCAAACGAGGAGTGTACAGCATCTGATTATAGTAAGCATGATAATCTACCCTGAAACCGGGCATAACAATAAACTTTTCAGCTATGGAGTACGCATATTCCGCGTAGAATCCGGGTACTATTTCTTTTTTATTTTGAAAATAGTGTGAGGTACTGACTTGGAGCGTTTTCAAAATTTCTCTCAAATAGTCAACCTGCATACTCAATCCCATTCCGACACGGTGATTTTCTTTTGCTCCAAAACGGTCTGAGTACAAAATATTTGCATATCCACTCACTTGTTCAGCATTGTAGAGACGCATCCCAAAAATCGACTGATTATCCTGAAAGTTGAAGGATAATATCGTTCCAATACTTCTGTGATGGTGATCTTTAAACATAAATCCATTTTTAGTGATCAGATCCATCTTATTGGTTTTGATATGTAATCCGTAAGGATTGAACATGTTCAATTCCTGTTTGGGATCATACTTCATTTGCCCTCCTACCCTATCCTCAATCAGATAACCGATCATAGTTCTGCCCTCCATCACCTCTTTATAGCGATAATCGATTCTGAACATGGAGTTCAATTGCTTAGTTAGAGGCAAATCCATAAAACCATCATTATTGTTGTCCAAACGTACCATTTGAGAGTTGGCGTGTAACAAAAGCAATCCGTAAACCGGTTTAGTTTTGCTCATTGGGAAACGGGTATTAAGATTCACATCTGCAGAACCCATCGTGTTTCCGTATAGATTCAAAAAGAGCTTTTCCTTATTGGTTTCCGGCTTTTTGTAATCCAGATTGATCTGTCCTGTGATTCCCTCAAATCCATTGGATACCGAGGAGGTTCCTTTCGAAACACTAATCGCATCCATCCATGAACCGGGCACAAAACCCAATCCGAACTGATTGCCTAACAATCGGATATAGGGTACATTTTCCAGCAAAATCTGCGTATAAATTCCGGATAAGCCCAACATCGCAATCTGTTGAGCACCACTTACGGCATCGGCATACTCAACATCCACGGAGAGCGAGCCTTCAAAGCTTTCTGCCAGATTGCAACAAGCTGCTCTACGCAATCCTTCACCGGTAGTAATCTGAGTTAAAATCGGTTTGATAGAAATATAAGAACCCTCTCTAGCTGAAATTTCTACGCCTTGCAGACTATTAGCTGCCGACAAAATAACATTCAGTGTTTCCTGATCTTGAGGCACTTCAATCGTATCGTTTTCATATGTTAAATAGCGAACTATCAAACGATTAAACGAACTCACTCTGGTAATTTCAAAATGACCTTCTGCATCTGAAAAGGCTCCTATATTGGTTCCCAACCACTGCACGGAGGCGCCTGAAACCGGAGACATACTACCTCCTTCACCATACTCAGTGATGGTTCCTTTTAAGGTTTGTACCTGGGCTTGAGTTGTCATTATAAAAAATCCCAGACACAATAATATAAATAGTTGTTTTTTCATTTTATTCATCATTTTAGCACAAGTAAAAACTACTTGTAGTCATTAACAATAGTGTAATTAATTCGCAGTGTACTTTATAACAATTTGAACAACAAACTATTAGGCGTACAATACTCTTTGAGAAATAAAATGAATAAAATCGGGACTCCCCGCTCGAATGGAGGGAGGATCAATATCTGTACTCATCTGTTCAAAAGAGGCTGGAACAGATGATATTTCAACTATTGGCTCATTGAAAAGATCAATCGGATCACATGTTAAATGATATTCCTTTGATAAATCATCAACTTTATAGCTATCGGTAATTTTTATCAGATGGGAAACCAGCGAACAATGAGAGTGCATAGTACAGTGAGAATGTTCCTCATCCACTGATGAACAGGCATGACATTCTTCAGACTCACAACCTGTATGATGATGCTCATGGATAAGCAAATAGATATTATGCTGTGAATTAGAGCAAAAATGATCATGCGATTCCGTACACACATGAACTGTCACCATAATCCCTGATGAAAAGACAAAAAAGATCAGCATTACCAACATGGTGATAACGTGCGATAAAATCTTATATACTCTTTTGTTTTTCATATCAATCTGCAAAAGTATGAAAAAAATCGTAATTCGTAATTCGTAATTCAAAAAAATTCCGCCTTCCGAAATCCGCCTTCCGCCTTAAAATTCTACCTTTGTATAATCACCTCTGGTTCAAGGTAAACTCCATACTTCTGCACGACGCTTTCCTTGATCTTTTCCGCTAATTGGAGAATTTCTTGTCCTGTGGCGATACCGTAGTTGACCAGGATTAGGGCTTGTTTGGGATAGACACCGGCGTCCCCTTCGCGATACCCTTTCCAACCCGCCATATCAATCAGCTGTCCGGCTGCCAGCTTTATATTCTCATTCGCTACAGGATAACCAATCAGATTGGGATATTCCGCTTTCAGCTGATTCCATTGTTCTATAGAAACAACAGGATTTTTGAAAAAGCTTCCTGCTGAACCGATCTCCTTTACCGATGGCAATTTGGAGTTTCTGATCCGAAGCACTTCATCACGAACTCCGGCAAGGGTCACTTTATCAGGCTCTTGCGCCAACTCCTTCAAGGCGCCATATTCAAGGTTAAACGATTTAATCTTATACAACTGAAATACCACTTCCGTAATCACATATTGATCTTTAACCTCTCTCTTAAAAATCGAATCGCGGTAGCCAAATCGGCAATCCTCATTGGTAAACAGCACTTTACGTCCATTGTCGAGACGCAAAGTATGGACTTGAAAGATCCGATCTTTGGCTTCCATACCATACGCTCCGATATTTTGCACAGCGCTACTCCCTACTTTTCCGGGAATACCGGCTAAATTCTCCAATCCGTAATAATTATGCTCCACACAATAATTCACAAGATCATCCCATTCCTCGCCGGCCGCCACTTTTAGATAAACATAGGTACTATTTTCCGCTATCCATTGAATCCCTTTCGTATTGATATAGAACACTCTGGCTGCTAAATCCTGAGTAAACAGGAAGTTGCTTCCTCCCCCCAGAATTAAAAACGGTTCAAAAAAAAGTTTCTTTTCAATCGCATCCACCAGCTGAGAGGGATCTGTAATCTCAATCAACTCTTTACATAATGCACTGATTCCAAATGTGTTATATTGTTTTAAATCAACCATAATTCATCATTTTTTTGATATCCAATAGATTGCTCCACCTGCACTATCTTGTGTAGCACCGGTAACCGAAGCGAGTGTATTATCCTCTTGACGCCATCTCAAATAGCCCAAAAACGCAAAAACAATCGCCTCCTTAAACTTGATCGTCTGCTCATCAGGAAGACAAATTTCCGATTGAGTATGTGCAGCTATTCGCTTCATTAAGAAGGAGTTAAACGCACCTCCACCCGTTACCAACACCTTTCCTTGATCCGGTAGATTAGCCCCGATAACAGATGCAATATGCTCCGTGATGGTTGCCATTAAATCCTCCGATGAAGCTTCCTTTTCCTCCAAAATCGGCAAAAACACCTGCTCAAACCACTCCCGTCCCAACGATTTAGGGTATGGTTTTTTATAATATTTTAATTTTTGTAATTGAATTATTAGGGGGGAGACAATTCGTCCCTTTTCGGCAATCGCTCCCTCTCTATCGAACGGGTATCCCATTTGGCGCGCATAGTGATTGAGTGGGATATTGCAGAGCGAAATATCATAAGCCACCCTCTTCGCTCCATCCTCGAAAGAGATATTGGCGATACCACCCAGATTCAGACACGCATCATACTCTGAAAAGAGCAAGCGATCTCCAATTGGCACCAGAGGAGCCCCCTGACCGCCCAGCGCCACATCCAAAGAACGGAAGTCACACATAACAGGTATTCCGGTCAGTCCGGCAAGCGTGCCACCATTGCCAATCTGAGTCGTGAAGCCCAGCTCCGGTGCATGAAAAACGGTATGACCGTGAGAAGCAATAAAATCGGGTGTGATGCCTACCTTTCCGATCAGCAGATTCACCTCCTGAGCACAAAATTGCGCAAACTCCTGATCCAACCGCATCAGTTCAAAACCGGACAGCAAGTGTGCCCGCCCCAACCGACTGCGCAGCTCGTCACTGTAAGGAACCTCCTCCGCAGCCACCACCTCATAGCAGTAAACTCCCTGATTTTCTGTAAATTGACAAAAAGCCAAATCCAGTCCATCCAGCGAAGTCCCCGACATTAAACCGATAACAAATTGAGGTTGTTTCATAGATGTATGATAATTTTGCGAAAATATTAAAAAGTTTCGAAATATGGGAAAAATTTCGGATTTCGGATTTCGGATTTCGGATTTTTTTAGATTTAAGGTTACTATGATTTATCTTAAGCTAGAATTAAACCATTTATATAATATTCAGTCCAAAATAATTGTGCTTGTAAATTAAAGTTTATGCTGAGATACTTAAAAACCTTTCTCATCCTCATACTATTCTTCACATTGTTTAACTTTGTTTCTTTTGGACAAGAATATAAATACTATTCCATTAACGGTGTATTAGTGGACATTGACAACAAGCAGCCCATAGAATTTGCATCTGTTGCTATCTACCAAACATCTGACTCAGTATTAATAACCGGAACAATCACCAATGCCAAGGGCGAGTTTATATTTAAAAATTTATTACCGGGAAGTTATTTGATCAAGTCAAATTCTGTAGGTTATATGACTGCTCTTAGAAATGTGGAGATATCAAATGCCTCTGTTACACTACCTGAACCTATTTATTTGAGATCACTGGCATTGCATCTGGGTGAGTTTGAGGTATCAGCGAGTAGAACTGAAAAGGAGATCAGCGTTGAAAAGACCAAAATAAACGTAGCACAAAGCATTTCTGCCATTTCCGGCAATATCACAGATGTATTAAAAAGTCAGCCCTCTATTAGCATTGACGGAGAGGATCATGTTTATCTCCGTGGAAATAAAAACATTCTTCTGCTTATTGATGGTGTTCCCACTACAGTATCAGGCTTGAATTCTATTCCGGCATCGCACGTTGAAAGCATTGAAATTATCACCAACCCGGATGTAAAATACGATGCAGAGGGAACAGGCGGTATCATCAACATCGTAACTAAAAGGGAAACCCTTTCCGGAACGAGTGGTGCAGCTTCTTTAAATTATGGCATTTACAACAAAATCAATGGAGGATTGAATTTAAACTACTCTAAAGGAATTTGGGATATCGGAATAAGCTATAATGGTAAATATGAAAAAAATGATATTCAAAGTAGTTTGATGAGAGAACTGTACGCTCAAAACCTCTTTGTTGAACAAGATATTCAATCAATACAAAGAAATTCAAATCATACACTAGGATTATTATTCAATACAAAGCCGACAAAAAAAGATCTTTTTTCTTTGAGTTTAAAATATATGTCGCCCCATTTGAATAACATTCAATCCATTACCGGTCAACAATTGGAGGACACGCTGCCTGAATTTCATTTTAATAGAAAAAACAACATCACTCACTCGAGAAAAACCTTTGGGACTACGCTATCCTATAAACGAATAATCGAAAAGAACAAACACGAACTCTCTTTTGATGCTTCATTTTCAAGAACAAAAGGTTCCAGACCTGCTGAATATCATATTGAAAACGTGCTGTTACAAAAATCTTTTGGTGGGGGAAGACCCACTAATATGAGTATTCAGGCTGACTACATGAAATCTTTATTCAAAACCGGTAAAATAGAATTTGGCTTAAAAGGATTTTCCAGATGGAATAATTTCAATTATTATTTTTATGATTTAGAGAGCATCTCAAGTGAATGGATTTTAAACCCTGAATTTAGTAACAACCTAGAGCATCAGGAATATATTTATTCATCATATCTACTCTATTCTGACAGTTTATTTAAGAAAATCTATTATAAAATAGGTGCTAGAATAGAATATAACAGTTCTGAATTGATTCAAAAATCTATCCAAGATACAGTTTATACAAAATATCTATTTCCCTTCCCCTATTTACTAATCAAATACGATATAGATAACGCCCAAAACATTGCTTTAAGCATAAATCGAAGAATAACACGCCCTACTTATCCTCAATTAAATCCATTTATCAACATCATTGACCAAATGACATACGAAACGGGAAATAAAAACTTGCAACCTGAAATTCTTGACAAAGTAGAGTTCAACTACTCTTTAATAAAAGAAAAGTTTCAGTTTAACAGTAACATATTTTATAGCCGTACCCAAAACTTCATTACACAAGTCTCTATGTTGAATACACCTGAGAGATTAATTCTTACGTACGTCAATGGAAAGGCACAAAACAAAATGGGAGGCGATTTGAATATCACCTATAAACTCAATCAATATCTTTCTTTAAATCCCGGATTTTCAATATTTTACACTCAATCAACCGGTCAATACAATGAAATTGATTTAAGTACTGACAACCTTGCCTGGACAGGAAATATCAAAGCAACCATTAAACCGGACAAAAAAACAGAAATTCAACTATTCTTTAATTATAACTCTCCCATTGAATTACCTCAATTCCATTTGAGCGAAATTTATTATGCAGACATTGCTGTAAAACGAACCTTTTTTAACAATAGATTTTCCGTTAGCCTTATCTTGACGGATGTTTTTAACACACGTAAATGGGAGATCAATTCAGATAACGCCATTTACAAACTCACCAACTACAGCAAAAGCGAAACCCGGATTGTGTGGATAGGATTGACCTACAACTTCAACTCCTTCAAAGGTGGTAAATCTCAGAAAAACGGTGAGCTTGACAGTGACGAAGGAATCATCAGACTTGGGCAATAATCCTTATAACATCATTTTGTTTAATTTGGTTTTTAAAAAAATTAGGGGGCAGACAAGGTTTCCCTTTTTGCAAATTTATTCCCCCACTCGCTAACGATTTCGGATTTCGGAGGGCGAATTTTTTGATGACAATTCTGATTTTTTTATGTAAATAATGAGTATTTACTCGGGGTGCGACTTCAAGTTATTAACCGAGTAGTAAATTATACGAGTAGTAGTCGCGCCCCGAGTAGCCCAATTTAAAAACTTTCGACTTTCGATTTTCGACTTTCGACTTTAAATTCTAATTTCTAAATTCTAATTTCTAAATTTATCATATCTTTGCAGGTTAATTCAGAATCTATGAAAAGATATATTACACTCTTCTTTTGTATTGCATTGTTGGGGTTGAATCTCACAGTAAAAGCGCATGACAGAACCGATACTATCCATGTGGTGCATTACGATATAAACCTTTCCATTGTGGAGTTGACCAATCGACAGATCAGCGGTTATACTGATGTGAAGGTGGTTCCCAAAATTTCGGGCATTCCTTATATCGATTTGGATCTGATCGCATTGACGGTGGACTCACTTTTTCTTAATGGAGCTGCAGCAAACTACACCCATACCAACGCATTGATCAGGATTCCCACTCAAAACATTGTAGCCGGTGATACGCAATTTGTTCGGGTTTATTACCACGGAACGCCCATCAGAGACGAGTCTTGGGGCGGGTACTTCATGACTGACGATTTTGCGTTCAATGTAGGCGTCGGGATGGGCATGATTCCACCCACCATTGGACGGGTTTGGTTCCCTTGCCTGGATGATTTTAAAAACAAAGCGACCTACACCTTTACCATCCGCACCGATAGCGATAAACGCGCTGTTTGTAACGGTGTGTTGACCGATTCGCTCACTTTGGATGACAGTACCAAAGTGTGGAGATGGGAACTTCCCTATCCTATTGCGACTTATGTTACCGCTTGTGCTGTCGGGAACTTTCAAATTTACACCGATACAGTACATGGCTTGGAACGGATCATTCCGATCGAAATATATGCCCCTGCGTCTGTGATTCAGAATGTACCTGCTACCTTTGTAAACCTAAAAGAAGTGGTTCATATTTTTGAGAACTTATATGGTCCTTATGCCTGGCAACGAGTGGGTTACACTGTAGTTCCCTTTGGGCAAGGCGCTATGGAGCATGTGGACAATATCTGCTATCCCATGTTTGCCGTGGATGGTACAACCTCTTATGAAGACCTGATGGTCCACGAGTTTGTACACATGTGGTTTGGGAATCAGATTACCCCTTCGGGACCGGAACAGTTGTGGCTCAAGGAGGGTTTTGCAGTTTATTCCGAAATCATCGCTAAAGAGTACTTACAGCCTAACAGCGGCATAGCGACTGCTGAAAAGAGAGATCTGCACCGCTCTGTGATCAAATCAACTCACGTTAATGATGGTGGATATTTTCCTTTAGATCAAATTCCTCAGCCGATTACTTATGGATCACACACTTACGATAAAGGAGCCTTGGTGGTGCACTCTTTACGCGGTTATATGGGCGATTCACTTTTTTATGCTTCTTTACGTACCCTTTTGCAGCAAGAAAAGTTCGGCAATGTCAATTCGTTGGAGTTTTTCCAAAAAATGAGTACCATCTCCGGAATGGATCTCTTAGAATTCTTCTACGGATGGATTCATCAGCCGGGATTTTTGCATTTCCAGATTGACTCGGTGGTTGCTACCGGTTCTCCTAATCTATATGAACTTCATTTCAGACAAAAATTGCATCATGCGACTGATTTTGCCAATGCAAACCGTTTGGATATTGAGTTTGTATCTCAAACCGGGGAACGTCATATTGTTGAGGGAGTGGTATTTAACGGGGAGCGTGATGTTACATCAGCGTTACTTCCTTTTGAACCTCAATTTTGGATTGTCGATCCTCACGAAAAGTACGGCGATGCCCTCATCGACTACTTTATTAATATTCCCGACCAAAATACAGTCAACTGTGCAGATGCTTATTTCCGGATTAAGGATCATCAATTCACAGACACATCTGAAGTATATGTCGCTTTCCACTGGGTTGCTCCAGATAGCATCAAGACTCATAATCCTAAAATATACAGAATAGCGGATAATCACTACTGGGAAATACAATTTTATGAAAATAATATTGAAGAGGGCTCTTTTCATTTCCGCTATTTTGCTTCACTGCCTACCTCTAAAGATTATGAACTGATGGCAGGTTATACCAAAGAGGATCTGTTGTTGCTCTACCGTAAAGATTGTAACGATGATTGGGTTGAAGTATCCAGCAATCCCATTGGCAATAATATGCAAGGCTATTTGATTACGGAACACACAGAAGCCGGGGAGTACGCTTTGGCTATCGGTGAGCACCATGTAGGGATCGAAGAATATGCTTCCCCCCAATTTATTTTATTTCCAAATCCGGCAGATCAATATGTATATTGTCAATTTGAACAGGGTGTAATGCAAGAAACTGAATTATTGATCTATTCGATGGATGGAAAATTGGTCGAAAAAATGATCTTATCCGATCCTAACCAGGTAATCTCTGTATCGCACTTAGCTGTTGGAGAATATATTGTCAAGGCCGGATGGAAAGACCAGCAATCGGTTTCCACACGACTTATTATTGTTAGATAAATATGAATTAATTAATATATAAACCATTAAAACAACTCATTATGTTAAAAGAAATCAAAAAAAACTTATTTGCGATTATTTCTGTAGACTGGGACAGACGTTTATTTGACTCTTTAATTCCGCTTCCTGACGGAACCAGCTATAATGCATATTTAATCAAAGGATCTGAAAAAACAGTATTGATTGACAGTACAGACCCTGCAATGTTGGATCGATTGATGACTCCACTTCAAGAAATTTCTAAAATTGACTATGTAATCTCATTGCATACCGAACAAGATCACTCAGGTGCAATTCCTCACGTATTGGAAAAATATCCTGAAGCAGTATTAATCTGCTCTCCTAAAGCTAAAGAATTGATTATGGATCACTTACTGATTCCTGCTGAAAAAATCAGAACTGTTGAGGATGGCGAAGAGCTCTCATTGGGAGATAAAACTTTAGAATTTATCCATTTCCCTTGGGTACACTGGCCTGAAACTATGTTTGCATACCTCAAAGAGGATAAAGTGTTGTACACTTGCGACTTCTATGGTTCTCACCTAGCCACTACAGACCTTTTTGCTACTGACGAATGCGTTCTTTATGATGCAGCTAAGAGATATTTCGCTGAGATCATGATGCCTTTCAGACCGATGATCAGGAAAAACTTGCCCAAACTGGACAAATATGAAATTGAAATCATTGCGCCTAGTCACGGTCCACTCCATAACAATCCTAAATTTATTAGAGATGCGTACAACGACTGGCTATCAGACAATGTAAAAAACGAAGTGATTATCCCTTACGTTTCAATGCACGGCAGTGTTGAAAAGATGGTACAACATCTAATGAAAGAGCTTGAATCAAAAGGAATTACAGTGTATCCATTCAACATGGACGTAGCTGACATGGGCAAATTAGCCATCAGATTAGTGGATGCTGCAACTATCGTTGTGGGAACTCCTACCGTTCTATTTGAACCGCACCCTACAGTGGGGTATGCTGTCAGATTAGCCAATATCTTGAAGCCTAAAACCAAATTTGTTTCTGTTTTGGGATCCTATGGTTGGGGTAGCAAAGTGATTGAGCAAGTAGCCGGAATGATCCCTAACCTCAAGGTTGAAATCATTGATCCTCTATTGGTTAAGGGAGCCCCTAAAGCTGATGATTTCAAGGCGATTGAAAAAATAGCTGAAGCAATTTATCAGAAACATAAAGAATTGGGAATAGCGTAAACAGAAAGCGGATTTCGGATTTCGGATTTCGGATTTTTTGGAGAAAGAGATATCAATAAGGACTTTTAGAACGGAAAGTTTTAATTGAAAATAGGATTGTAGAGACGTTGTGTTACGAGAGTTTTTATTTCACCTATTGTTGAATCTTCAATTGCGTCCCTACCTTTTTGTTACAGTATTCTACAAATTCATGAAGCACCTTCATGGTGGACTCTTCATCAACAAATCTTGATAATGGAACAGTAAATATTACCCTCACAAGATCTTTTCTATTTGATGGGAAAATAATATCTTTTTTCTTGAGGGCACAGGCATATTCTTCTATAATTTCTTTGGCTTTCCAATCCATATTTGTTTCCTTTGATTCATCTTCTCTTTTCACCATGTAGAACATCAATCTAGTATCAGATTCTTCTGCCGGTAAAAATGTTGAGAGATCTGACTTTGTGGCCCCTTTTTTTGCATAATATCCTGTGTCAGTGATTTGTATAACAGAAAGCCCTAATGTATGTGCATTTCCTTCTTGATAACCTAAAAAATATTCATAGACATAGCTGTAAAGCCAATCCCAAGGTGATTTTCCACTAACATTATTTCCCTCTCGATTGCTTAAGGATTCTGAAAATCTTGTGTAGCCCTCAAAAATACTTTTACTCTTATTAAATCCAAGTTTATTTTTTATAAACCAACTTAAATCTTGCATACGTCTTTGATACTCATATATCAAACGATGGGCTTTACGGACTTCGCATAATGCAGTCTTCAACTGTTGTTCTGTTAATTTATTGGATTCCATTGTTGTATTATATTTTCGTTAATGGTAACTTTTTATATCGTTCCAAATCCTATGCTCACACCACTTTTATGTCTAACCCATATTTCTAATGCATGGTCATTAACCTGATTAAGTGGCAGTGTTTTAAGCCATTCTATTTTAATAACCCCTTGACGAGCTAACAATTCTACCACATCATTCAAAATACGCGATTGATAATTAGCATTATTAAAATTATCACGTTCTTTAACAACAGCATTAACTAAATTATACCAACTGGCTTTGAAAACAGGACAACCCAATACTTCTCCAGGCTTCATATTCCTATTACCTCCTAGAGCTATCAGAACAATATCTTTTTTTTGTGCTTGCACATACTTTATGGATTCTATTTCTTTTTCCCATTGACCTTTATATTGACCCCTAGTATCATCCAATTTTGCCTCTATAATAATGTCATAGTTTTCGGTCTCAATCCACACATCAGGTTCTACAAACTGCTGTTCAATATTATCACCTGCATCAACCCGTGCCCAAAAATTTACAGATTGAATCTTACCGAATTGAGTGATATCAATTTTAAAATCTATGCAACTATCGCGAAGAATACGTAAAAAAACCTCATCAGGCAAATATTGTAAAAGACCAATAGAGGAAGATGTTTTAAAATCTTCATTTTGATTGAACTGAATATCAGATTTTCCTTTTAAGTATGCTTGTATCATTTAATATATAGTATCATTTCTCAACATCCCCAACCTAACCTCCAATAAATCAATATATTTGATCTGATTTTCGGGGTTGTGATTCAATCTCTTTATGGTTCACCGGTGCCATTTTGTGTCCAAACATCATCAAAACCTGATTTACTTTGACCAAACTCAAATTCTCTTTGCCTTGCTCAATTTTTCGAACGACAGTAAGCGCCACTCCGGCCCTATCGGCAAACTCCTGTTGGGTCAAATTGGCTTCTTTCCGTTTTGTTTTAACAAAATTTGCTAAACTCAATCTCATGATCATATGCTTTTGCAATTATTTTTGCAAAAATAGTAAAATTATATCTAAAAACATATAAAAAGAGAAAAATATATCATTTTATATGCTATTGCATATAAACACTGCGTAAAGCGGTCTCTACTTCCCAATACAAAAATGCCCAAAAATGGTATTGAGGATTTCGTCTGTGGTAATTTCTCCGGTGATCTCTCCCAAATAGTGGAGAATGTGATTTAGATCAATGGTGATGATATCAGTAGGCAATCCTTCGGCTAAGCCTTCTTTGATCTGCTTAATTGAGCTTTCTATTTTTAAGAAAAGGTCGTAGTGTCTTACATTGGTGAGGAGAGTGTTGTCTGTGATAGCATATTTGTTGATTTGGGATGCCAACACTTCTTTTAACAAGTCAATATTTACATTTTTACGTGCGGAGATATACACGATTTCATATTCGTTCCAGGTTGAAAAACGAGATGGAAAATCTTCCAACTTATCGATCTTATTCGCAACTATGATAAACACTTTGTTTATAAAATCGATCTCATTTTCCAGGAAGAGCAATTCTTGTTCCACCTCTTCAATGGTCGTGTCAGTAATATCTACGAGGTATAAAATCACTTCTGCGCGATCGATCGCTTTGAAGGTTCTCTCAATTCCAAAACTCTCTACTTCATCTTTGGTGATTCTGATCCCGGCTGTATCAATAAATCGGAAGTTAATTCCATCGATGGTGAAGTTGTCTTCGATGGTGTCGCGGGTAGTTCCGGGGATATGGGAAACAATGGCGCGATCTTCATCCAGAAGCACATTCAACAGGGTCGATTTGCCCACATTAGGTTTTCCGATAATCGCCACAGGAATCCCGTGTTTAATGACATTACCCACTTTGAAGGATTGGATTAATGCGGTTACATCGGTTTGCAGCTCATCCAACAACTGATTGAATTGTTTTCTGTCGGCAAACTCAACATCCTCTTCGCTGAAATCGAGTTCCAACTCCATCAATGCGGCTAACTGTACAAATTGAGCACGCAACTCTTTGATTCTGTTTGTAAAGTTTCCCTTCAACTGATTGATTGCCAGGCGGTGTGAGGCTTCTGATTGCGAATTAATCAGATCTGACACTGCTTCTGCCTGGGGAAGGTCCATCTTGCCATTCAAAAAAGCTCTCATGGAGAACTCTCCCGGCTGCGCCATCCGTGCTCCTGCCTGAAGTAATAGTTGTAAAATCTGCTCTTGAATGTAGGTTGATCCGTGGCAAATAATCTCTACCATATCTTCACCGGAGAAACTCTTAGGAGCAACATATTTGATCAATACTGCCTGATCGATGAGCCTTTCCGTATCATAAAGTTCGTACAGTTTTGCCTGATTGGGATCTTGCGACAGCATCTTTTGGGGATCTTTTAACAGCTTTCCGGTAATCTCAAAAGCTTTTGATCCTGAAACTCTAATGACAGCCAAAGCACCTCTTCCCGGAGGGGTCGCTATCGAACAAATAGTATCAACCATATTCATAATCCAAAATTTTTGCAAAATTAACAAAAAAATAATGCAAAAATCCCCTTTTTAAGGATTTCCATCATAAGATTACGTAATTATGGTCTTAAAAGTTACATTATCGAATCATATAACAACTGAACCGTAATATGATCAGTCAGGGCAACTCCCGCTTCCGTTAAGATTAAATGATCATTTTCAATTTGATACCACGCTTTATTTAAGAGTGCTATCTCATTCATCAAATGGGTAAAATAAACCTCACCAAACTGCTCCTCTATTTTCTTTAAATCGATCCCTTTAGCAGTTCGTATAGTGAGCAATATCCGCTCATTATAATGATCGGTCAGACTTAAATCTTCAACCTCAAAAGATCCTTCTCCGGATTCCAGTGCTTTACAATAGGTCTCTATCGAAGAAACATTCCAGGAACGTGTTGCTCCGTCAAAACTGTGTGCTGACGGACCCAATCCCAAGTAGGGAGTTCCATCCCAATAGGCACTGTTATGCTTGGATTCATAGCCTGGAACAGCAAAATTGGATATCTCGTAGCGTTTAAAAGGAGTGTTTGCGATTTGTTGGAGTAAGAGATTCATATCTCTCAGGGCAATATTCTCATCCATATCTTTACCTACCTGATAGGCTGCAGGGTTCTTTTGAACCAACTCTTTGTATAGAATGCTATTCTCTTCCAGGGTGAGCGCATAAGCAGAGAGGTGTTGGATGGACTGAGAAAGAGCCACCTCCAGGTCATGGAGCCACTCATCTCCCCCTCTGATTATAATTCCATAAATCAAATCGATCGAAATATTATCAATCTCAGCTTCACGGATATGTCGGATGCCTTCTAACGCTTGCTGTGCGGTATGTCGGCGACCCAAAAAGTGCAAAATGCGATCATCAAAGGATTGCACCCCCATACTAATCCTGTTGACTCCCAACTTTCTCAGCGCACGCAGAAAGTCGGGCGTCGCTTGTTCAGGATTGATTTCAACAGTAAATTCGATTTGAGCAGCTATTTTGAAATGCCGTTTCAACGCTTCAACAATCAGAGCCATATCCTTAACAGGTGTTAAAGAAGGAGTTCCACCACCAAAATAGATGGTTTTTACAGTATCTTTTCGGAGTTCTCCGGAACGCAATTCAATCTCTTTCTGCAAAGCCCGTATGAATCTTTTTTGAGTATTCAGGTTGGTTTCAGAGTAAAAATTGCAATACAGACATTTAGAATTACAATAAGGAAAATGGATATAAACAGCGCTCATAGTTGTAAAGAAAAAAAAGCAGTCCTTCTATAGAACTGCTTTTGTACCGCATAGGGGATTCGAACCCCTGATCTTCAGGATGAAAACCTGATGTCCTAGGCCTCTAGACGAATGCGGCGTTTGGTCTGTCTTGTTTTCAGAGCGCAAAAATACAACTTTTTTTGATATAAACTGACTTTCTCTCAAAAATATTCTTAATCTGTTCATTTACAAGGAAATATTTTTATTTAAAACTCTTAAAATTAACTTTTTGAGCAGCTAAAACCGGATTTCAATATCTCATTTTTAAAGAATAAACTCATTTTTTTGCAAAATATAACTAGAAAGAGACTTTTTTTACCTTCCCATTGGAGACCTAAAAGTTACAAAAGTAAATTACTTATTTTTTTAATCAAACTGAGCAATTCGAAATATTTATATACTTTTGTACTTATGAATAAGTTAGTTCGAAATTTCTGGCAAATTCCTTGGAAACTGAAGCAAGCGTTTGTAATCGCTCTATGTTTCCCTATGGCCGGACTCTTGTTGGATTTGGTCATAGGCAGAAATTCGGTGTGGATTCCACAATTTCCGTACAATCTCATCATATTCCTGCTCTTCATTGCAAGCATCGGATTGATCTTCTTCTTTTATAAAAAGAGTCAATTAGTTCAATTTCTGTCTAGCATACCGGCAACCATTTCCTCCATTACTATTTTTATCGGTGTTCTACTGCTAATGGGACTGATTCCACAACACCCCGAATCCTCACCTTTTGCAATACAACTCCGTCTGAACGACATCCTTCATTCCGGTATCTTCCTTTTTTCGCTCATCTATCTGCTCATTATCCTCACATTCACGATTTTCACTCGCATTTACCCATTCCGTTGGCGGAATATGGGATTTCTTTTGAACCATATTGGGTTATTAATCATATTGGGGGGGGCCACAATGGACTCTTCGGATTTGTATCGCTTGAAAATGGTATGTGGATACAACACGCCCATCTGGTACGGCACAAATCAAGATGGGAAGCAGTATAAACTTCCTTTTGCCGTTGAATTAAAAAAGTTCCATATCGATTATTATGATCCTGAATTGGTATTGATTGACAGAGAAAGTAATGAAGCAGTAAAAACGAAAGTAAAACCGGACGCATATATAAAAAAGGGGAAAACGATCAAATTTGATGATAAAATCAAGGTTACTATCGATACTTTTTACCGTCATGCGTTTGAATCGAAGAAGATATTTCTCCCTGCTGAAAGACCCGGCAATACTCAGGCAGTCAAAGTGAGAGTCTATGAAACAGAAAGTAAGAAAACGGTGAAAGGATGGGTTTCCGCCGGCAGTTTCATTCAATATCCCCATCGGATAAAATTGAAACACTACGATTTAGGCTTAGCTCCCCCCAAACCAAAGAAATATAGTTCAGAGTTTAAACTCTATGAACCTGATCAAGAACCCAGAACCATCACTTTAGTAGTAAATAAGCCTGTCCGAAGTATGGGATGGAAATTATATCAGGTGAGTTATGATACCCGAAAAGGGAAATGGTCGGAATATACCGTGATTGAGGCTGTGAAAGATCCTTGGCTTCCATTGGTTTATATTGGCTTCTTTATGCTTTTGGCAGGTGTTTTCCTACTAACATGGCAGAGTGCAAATTGGAATAGAAATGGATAATTTAATCACCTATTATATTGTTGCCGGCTCTATAGTGCTGATTGGACTGATTGCAGCTTTACTTGCTTTCTTGGAGAAAGATAAAAGGGTACCATTGGTCTTTTTAACTATAGCCATATTGTGGTTGGGGTTTTATATTGGCGTATTATGGTATAAAGTGGGACATGCACCTTTGAGAACTTTGGGAGAAACGCGCTTATGGTACGCCTTTTTCCTCCTCTTTGTTGGGTCAATCCTCTATTTGAGATGGGAATATAAATGGATACTTATCTTCAGCGTCCTGATGGCAGACCTGTTTCTGGTTTTCAATATGATCTATCCTGAAAATTTTGACACCGCACTTATGCCGGCTCTCCAAAGCTACTGGTTTGTTCCCCATGTCATTGTCTATATTTTTGCCTATTCGATGTTGAGTATCGCTACCCTTTTCTCATTAAAAGGATTGTATCAAATGAGAAAGAAGCGTTGGAATAATCAAAGCCTCAACATTATCGACAACCTGGTATACATCGGATTTGCCTTCGTCACCTTTGGGATTATCTTTGGTGCCATGTGGGCTAAAGAAGCGTGGGGACACTATTGGAGTTTTGACCCCAAAGAAACCTGGGCATTGATCACCTGGCTCATGTATCTACTCTATCTGCACTATAGGAAATTCAAAAATCAAAATGATCGAATCACGCTAATTATATTAATTCTCGCCTTTTTGATGCTATTAATGTGCTGGTTTGGAGTAAACTACCTCCCCGCAGCAGCGAAAAGTATACACGTCTATTAAAGGATAAAGGTAGAAGGTAGAAGGTAGAAGGTAGAAGGTAGAAGGTTCACTCGGGGTGCGACTTCAAGTTATGAACTGAGTAGTGAGCTACATGAGTAGTAGTCGCGCCCCGAGTAGCCCAAGTAGATTGATCATTAAACTTTTCACTCCAAATCTTGTCAAGATTATAAAATTCACGATTCCGTAATTCGTAATTCGTAATTCGTAATTTTTTATATTTTTGCAGGTTGTAATACAAAGTTTATGAAACGTAAAATCATCCTTATATTAGTTCTGGTTAGCCTTATTGCGGGGTTCCAATCCTGTATTAAACCCTCATTTGACGTTGAACTACTAATTGGAAAGTGGTCGAGACCCTCCCCTTTTGCTTCACCTGAATACCCCGGAGATGAGTATTATCGTTACGATCAAGGTGGAACAGGTGCAAGTTGGGACACCTCCGAGGATGTTGCCGAAGAGGAAGGACAAAAGTTTACCTGGAATTTAAGCGGATCCACACTGACTTTATTTCACGAAATAGAGATGGGAGGCGGTGTTACAAAAATCTACACCCTAACCACTCTAACCACTGATAAACTTATTTACAAGGATGAATTCGGCAAAGTTTATACATTTCAAAAAGTTCAGTAACCTTCTATTCCCATTATGAATCCAAAACTTAAAAAAGCATTAAAAATTACAGGAATCAGCTTGGGATCATTGATCGCTCTGCTGATTATTGCCGCGGTGATTATCTCCTGGATTATTGTTACCCCTAAAAGATTAACCCCCATTGTACGTTCTCAGCTTAAAAACTACATTACCTGTCAGGCAGACCTGAAAGAGGTGGAGTTGACCATTTTCTCCACATTTCCCAAAGTAGCCTTGCGAATTGATGGACTAACGCTGATTAATCCTACACCGGGGACTGATCAGGATACCCTACTCGCTTCTCAATCCGTAGATGCGGAACTTAATCTGAAAGCATTGCTCTTTCACAATAAAGTGCTTGTTGACGGGGTTACCATACGTAAAGCAAAAATTGCCGCTTTTGTGGACTCTACCGGTCGGGCTAACTTTGATATTTTTAAAGAGAGTGAGCCTAAAAAAGAGTCTGAACCGTTTGATCTGATCGCCTTGAAATCCTTGAAACTGGAAGAGAGTGATGTCAGCTATAACGATTATCAAAATGGATACTTTTTCGATGCTAAGACACTGAATCTCAAACTTCAAGATTTGGAAATGACACCGGAGGAGCTCACAGCTATGCTCCAACTCAAATCGCCGGATCTCTACTTTAAAATGGGTGAAGATATCTACTGGGAACATCGGGATATGGATTTGTCACTGGGTGCGGGATACCACATGGAAAGCGGTAAAATCACCATTCAGGATTTACAGCTCAACCATCAAAAGAACCGGATTAAGGTAGATGGAACCATTGAAAATAATCCTAACGGGGATATGGTGCTGAACCTGGATTATACACTACAGACCGATTCAATCCGTGAAACGATAGACTTGATCCCCCTATTTTTAAGAAAAAGCCTGGAAGGAATCCAAATGGATGGAAAAGGAGAACTCAAAGGGAAAGTAAGCGGTATTTTTAATGATAGTTTGATGCCGTTAATCAGCGGGAATTTAAAGCTAAAACAGTTTGTTGCTCAGATAGATGGAGTAGAAAACATTGTCCTCAAAGAGGGAGTTGGAGACTTCAACTATCATATCGACTTAAATCAGGAAGATGAGAGTCGTGTTCAGGTTAATGACTTCAAATTCAACACCTTAGATTCAAAATTTGAGATGAAAGGGTTGATCACTGAACTCTTCGATGCAGTTCGGTATAATGGTAATCTAAAGGCAGACCTGCACTTACCCACACTTTCCAAAGAATTTGCTGAACCTGAGGGTTATCAAGTGAACGGAAAGATGACCTTGAACACCCAACTCAACACCACTTTGGATGATATTGTAGCAGTTAATTTGACTAACCTACTCCTTCAAGGAACGATGAAACTGGAACGTTTTAGTTTGGTAGGTGAAAAAGACACTCTCTTTTTTGAGACTCCCAATGCGCAAATCAGCCTCAGGATGAACCAACGGGGAGATGATCAGAAAAAACAGTTTTTAGAAACCCGTATCAGTTCTTCACAGATGAAAGGAACAATGGGTAAATCGATCGATTTCAACCTCAACAATGCCGACCTACATATTGAAGGATCCAACTTTACGGACTCGATACAGCTGCTCAAAATTGCTTGTGAGTATCAAATTGGACACTTAAAAGGAAGAATGGAGAGTGACAATGCAGAGCTAAGCGACCTCAAAGGAAAGGCTTCCCTGGAAGAATTACGTCAGCTCAAACAAAACTTGTACAATATTGATTTAAAGGCATCTCAAATAACCGCTACTACCGGTCAGGCAGATAGTAAAATGGATATTGCTGCGGATGGCATCTCGCTCAAGTTTAACATCCATGAGAAAATCACTGAGACAAACCCTCTGCTTCAGTGGAACCCTGTAGGTGATATCCAATTGACAAATGGGAAAGTCAAAATGGCAACAATCCCGGAAACCATCTATATTCCAACCATCAGTTTAAAAGCTGAAAGGGATGAATATCAGATTAAAGAGAGTAAAATCATCTTAGGAGAATCTGACTTTTCATTGATTGGAACCCTTTCCAATCTACAACCTTATCTTAAAAATGAGGGCATTCTCCAGGGAGATTTTCAATTTGTCTCTACGAAGACAGACATCAACCGAATTATGGATTTGACCAGCGCGGAAAGTGGCAGTGAAGAGGTGGACCTCCCTCCTACTCCACGCAATGAAGGGGATCCTTTCCTGGTGCCTCTGAACATGAACTTGAAGTTGAAGACCCGAATCGATCAGGCGCTTTTCAATGAAAGTATTATCCGCAATATCAAGGGAGATCTTTACGTCAAAGATGGTAAACTGATACTGGACGGGCTCAAGGCGACACTCCCCGGAAGCGATGTGATTGTAACCGCGTTATACCGAACTCCTCGAAAAAACCACCTCTTTATTGGTATCGATTACCACATGTTGAATGTCGAAATTGAGAACCTATTAACCATGTTCCCCGACATCGACACCATGATGCCGATGCTGAAATCGTTCAAAGGGAAGGGAGAATTTCATTTCGTAGCAGAAACCTATCTTTTCTCCAACTATGACCTCAAAAAATCCACCATTCGCGGTGCTGCGGCACTCAGCGGTCAGGACTTGGTTTTAATGGATGGGGAGACCTTTACAGAAATCTCTAAACTATTGATGTTCAATAAGAAAACAGAAAACAAGATCGACTCTATTGCTGCCGAGTTCACCCTCTTCAAAAATGAGATTGACGTGTATCCATTCTCCATCAAGATGGACAAATATCGGGCGGTAATCAGTGGTAAGCACAACCTGGACATGAGTTTCATCTATCACATTTCATTGGTGGAATCGCCCATCGTCGTCTCCGTCGGAGTGGATGTCTCAGGAACATTGGATGATCTCAAAGTGCGCCCTGTAATCCCACGTTACGCCGAATATTTCCGTCCGGCACGTTCGGAAGCGTTCACCAACGAACAGCTGAACTTGAAGAAGATGATCAGGGAGGCGTTATTAATGAAGTTGGAATAAAAATAATTGGGGGGGTGACAAAACATCCCCCTTATTTGTATCCATCGCATTCATTCCGTCAATTCGTCACAATTTAGACATTTTCAAGAGAATTTGACCCACTGTATGACACACATTTCCGAAAAGGAATAGTTTCCCCGCACCTGACAAAAATAAATAAAAAGTGACAAATTGTCATGGTCCCCCCTTTTATTTTAATTTCAAAAGAAAAAAAAGCTAAAAAAGAAGAATTATGGTCCAACTTTTCGTTTGGCACCATTTTTGTTTATATAAAAGTGTAGAAAACAATTTAAATATTAACATTATATAAATACGAAATTATGGGAAAAATTATTGGAATTGACTTAGGAACAACAAATTCATGCGTATCCGTTATGGAAGGTAACGAACCTGTTGTTATACCTAATAGCGAAGGAAGAAGAACAACTCCTTCGATTGTGGCTTTTGTTGGAGAAAATGAGCGTAAAGTAGGTGACCCTGCGAAAAGACAAGCGATTACCAACCCTACAAAAACGATCTATTCAATCAAACGTTTTATGGGTGAAACTTACGACAGAGTTGCGAAAGAATGTGAAAGAATACCTTACGTTGTGGAGAAATCGAGCAACAATATGCCACGCATCAAAATTGATGACAGACTCTATACTCCACAGGAAATTTCAGCTATGGTACTTCAAAAAATGAAGAAAACTGCTGAAGATTACCTGGGAACCGAAATAACCAAAGCTGTTATTACTGTACCTGCTTACTTTAGTGATTCACAAAGACAAGCTACAAAAGAGGCCGGAGAAATTGCAGGATTGAAGGTAGAAAGAATTATCAATGAGCCTACTGCTGCGGCATTGGCTTACGGATTGGACAAGAAGAAATCAGACTCTAAAGTGGCTGTGTTCGACTTGGGTGGTGGAACTTTTGATATCTCTATCCTTGAATTAGGAGATGGTGTATTTGAAGTAAAATCGACCAATGGAGATACTCACTTGGGTGGAGATGACTTTGACCACGAAATTATCGACTGGTTGGCAGAAGAGTTCCAAAAAGATTATAATATCGACTTGAGAAAAGATCCAATGGCATTACAACGCTTGAAAGAGGCTGCTGAAAAAGCTAAGATTGAGCTTTCCAGCTCCACTTCTACCGAGATCAACCTACCTTATATCATGCCTGTGGATGGAATTCCTCAACACTTAGTACGCACTCTGACCCGTGCACAGTTTGAACAATTGACTGATCATTTAATTCAACGCACTATTGAGCCTTGTAAGAAAGCATTAGCTGACGCAGGTTACAAGACATCTGATATCGATGAAGTACTTTTGGTGGGTGGATCAACCCGTATCCCTGCTATCCAACAAGTGGTAGAAAACTTCTTCGGCAAAGCACCTTCAAAAGGTGTTAATCCTGACGAAGTAGTAGCCATTGGTGCAGCAATCCAGGGAGGTGTATTGAGTGGTGATGTAACCGACATCTTACTCTTAGACGTAACTCCACTTTCACTCGGATTGGAAACTTTAGGTGGTGTGATGACTCGTTTGATCGAAGCCAACACAACTATCCCAACCAAGAAAACAGAAACCTTTACTACCGCTGTGGATAATCAAACCTCTGTTGAGATCCATATCCTTCAAGGGGAAAGACCCATGGCGAATCAAAATAAGAGTATCGGACGCTTCCACCTTGACGGTATCCCCGCTGCGATGCGCGGAATTCCACAAATCGAAGTTACTTTCGACATCGACTCCAACGGAATTTTAAATGTGAGCGCTAAGGATAAAGCCAGTGGTAAAGAGCAAAAGATACGCATTGAGGCTTCCTCCGGATTGACAGATGAGGAGATCAAGAGAATGAAAGCGGAAGCAGAAGCCAACGCCGAAGCGGATAATAAAGCGAAAGAAGAAGTTGAAAAGCTCAATAATGCAGACTCGTTAGTGTTCAACACTGAAAAACAACTCAAAGAGTTTGGCGACAAGATTCCAGCTGAAGACAAAACATTGATCGAAGCTGCTGCTGCAAAGCTAAAACAAGCTCATGCAGACAAGAACTTCAGCGCCATCGATGAGGCTACTACCGAGTTGAACAATGCATGGAACAACGCTTCCCAAAAGATGTATCAACAAGGCGAAGCACAAGGCGCCTCTGCTCACACTCAAGATTTCGACTATGGAAATCAACAGCAAGGCGGTACTACCGACAACCAGGGCAGTAACATGGATGGCCACGTAACTGACGTTGACTTTGAAGAAGTGAAGTAATTCACCATTATACAATAACAATAACAATAACGCGAACCAGCCGTAAGAGTGATCTTGCGGCTGGTTTTTTTGTCGTGCATTCGGGGTGCGACTTCAAGTCGCGCCCCGAATTGCAATTTCAAGTCCAATCTCAATGACGGTTTCTCAATATTTTTTTATACTTTTGTGGTTTATTTTACTTAAGAGCATGGTACATAATATCTACGTTACAAGATTTGAAGTTACTCCGGAAGGAGAAGAAGTAATTAGTCAGGAAAAAACATTGCAAACTGTTCAGGTTGAAGATGAGATGGGACAGGTTGTTCAAGTGTTGAACTATGATGAGCTAAATGGTGAATTGGTGCGGGAAATCCGAAACAAATACAATGAAAAAGGAGAATTGGTACGGGAAGAACATCGCTATATGCAAGATGATATTGAATATGAAGATTTTAACGCCTATCAATATGATGAAACGGGACGGATGACTGTGAAAATGGAACAGTTTTATGGAGATGATACGGTCTACACTACCCAATACATCTACGAAGGTGATCTTCTAATGCAAGTAGATCACTACATAAACGAAAGCTTTGACTATACTGAAACTGAATTTGAATATCAGAATAACAGATTGGTTAAAGAGACCCATTATGATGAATATGAGGAGCTTGTGAGTACCGTTATCTACCATCGGGATGAAAATGGATGGGTTAATCAATGGGTAAAAAACGAAATTCGGGATAAAGATCGCCGTACTGTGGATTATTCCTACGATGAAAATGGCAATCCAATCAAAATCTTGACCTATAACTATAAAAACACACTAATTCATGCGCAATATCTCACTTACGACGAATTGAACCGGGATCTGGTTACAGAGTGGGAAGATCTGGACAAAAAAGGTAAAATAGTGAAGGAATATCAAGGCAAATTGATCAAGAAAATTCAACTTTTCAATGCAGAGGATCAACCTGAAACGGTGTATGAGTATTTCTATAATGATGAGGGACAAATTACAGAAACTCATGTTTACCGTTGGGATCCTTTCCATATTCATGCACTTTACCTTGCCGAAATTACTACGCATGAAAGAGTAGCTGAATAATGAAAAGGCTTTTTATAGCTGTACCGGTCACACTTTCTCCCTCTTTACAGGAGAATAGTAACCTTTTACGAGAACATTTACAAAGAGATCAAATTACCTGGGTGGCACCACACCTGCAACACTTGACACTGCGGTTTTTGGGTAAAACCCCTCCCCAATGGATTGATCCATTGCAAGAAGCAATTCAGAATTGCGCTCAACAGGCAACTCCTTTTACACTGGAACTCAATCGTTTGGGCTTATTTGGCAGTTGCTACGCACCCAAAGTGATCTGGTATGGCTTTGAAGAGTTTACACTGTTTAAAAATCTTTTTGAAATACTTGAACCCCAGCTAATCAAAATCGGATTTGAACCCAATTATGGCAATTTTGTTCCCCATATTAGCGTTGGACGAATCAGAAAGGTAGAGAACAAAAAAAAATTCTCCGAAGCGATTACAAAACTGCAACCCAAAGAAACACAAACAATTCATGTAGATCAATTGATTTTGTATCAAAGTAAATTGCATTCGGATGGACCTATTTACCGGGAATTAGCCACTTTCCCATTTGCACAATAAGCTATGAATGAGAGATTTAAATATATCACTATTGATGATGAGCGTGCCACTCACCTGATCATTCAGCACCTAATGAAGGAGGAGGAAGAGTGGGTATCATTGGAAGAGTTTCAAGATCCCATTGCTGCTTTGCACTACATCAACGCACATCCTGAAATCGATCTCATTTTTCTGGATATTGACATGCCTTACCTCAGTGGATTTGAGTTATTGCAGCAGATCGAACATCAACCGTTGGTGGTGATCATCACGGCTCACGCGCAGCGTTATGCAGTGGAAGGATATCAGTTCATCTCCAAAGGAGTGATCCACTTGCTCGAAAAGCCAATTGATCAGGCACGTTTGAAAGATGCATTGAATTACTTTAAAGAGTTGAAATCAGCAGAAAGCAGAACTCCAATTCCTGTTGAAATTGAAAGCGGAACATTGAAACAGTTGATTGTCCAAAAGAAAAACGAATGGCACACTATTGCAGTTGCCGATATCACCCATCTTGTTGTTGACGGAAACTATGTTTATTTTTACACTACAGACCAAAATAACTACACCAAATATTGTAGTCTGGACGAAATCCTTAAACAACTACCTCAGGCACTTTTTATTCAGGTAAATCGTCAGACCGTAGTCAATTTGATGCACGTAGAAAGCTACACTCAGAATCAGATCCAACTTCGTGATTCAACAAATGAGACACCTTTATTGATTCCTATCTCCCACCGTCGCAGGAAAGAGGTTTATGAACAAATTACAAAATATAAGGAACAATTATCCTAAGAAGGGAATTACAAGCGTAACACAATATTGCGACTCCCTGTCATCAATTTGCAGTTGATATTGATTCGGATAGAGCAAATCCAAACGAGTTTTTAAGTTTTTCAACCCGATCCCTGTCGCTTTTTCTTGTGCAGGCAGTCGTGTCCATTTATTATTTACACAACTGAAAAAGAGTTCCTGATTATCCCTGTTCTCAATATGAATCTCCACAAAGCCATCTCCTTGCTTAGGAACATATTTAAATGCATTTCCTATTAGGGGTTCAAAAATAAGGGGGGGGATTAGTAATCGCTCTGAGAACGTATCAGCGTAAAACGAAAGCTTCACTTTGTTGTCAAACCGTTTATTCTCCATCTCCGTATATTGCTGATAGAAAGCGATCTCTTCTCGAACGGTTACCCGTTCCTGATGCGATTCATCCACATAATAGTGCAATAGTTTAGAGAGCTGTAAAATATAGTCGGGTAGTTTTTTATCTTGTACAATCGCATCTGCATAGATTGAATTGAGTACATTATAGAGGAAGTGAGGAGTAATCCTGGACTTCAAATAGTTCGATTCCACCATAAACTTCTCTTTTTCAAGTCGTTGTACCTTTTTTGCTTCCCGATAGAAAAGTAACAGTAGGAAAAATAGCAAAAACCCCAATTGACGCAGACCAATAAAAAAGTAGAGAGAATTGATATATTGATTGAGCAATGCTTCTTCTATAAAAAGCTGTTTCCGGACAAGCGGGTCCGCGATGCGCACCTCTATAATGGTAATTAAAAGGACAAGAGCAAGCGAAGCGATCCAATAGAGTGCTTGACGTCCCTTTTTGTAAAGTTGTGGGAAAAGTAAAAAGTAGTTGAGATAGATTATACCCATGATCATCAAAACAGAAAGCAGTTCCCTTTGAACTCCAATTGTAGGACGAATGAAGGAGTATTTGACGAAAAACCATCCCGTCAATACCCAAAAGAGAACATGTACTGCTATTTCGGTAAATCTTTTCATTACTCTTCCTCTTCGTTATCAAATAATGGGGTGGCTGTAAAGGAAACACGTTCATAATAGAACATGCTATCTTCGGTATCTCTTTTTATATATTGCTCCGGAATATTCATCCAACGATAACGCCAGTTTACCCAGCTACCTGTAACCCAGAAAGATCTTCCGGGAAACAGCATAAAATCATTGTCGGCAAAATCATCTATTATATTGAGAGAATCGAGTAATGAAGGAGGGAGCGAAGTAACAACATAGTAAGAGTAGGGATCTCCCGGAATAAGTGAAGGGTGACTTTCACCCACTTCGATTAAAAAAGCGCTATTAACGGTACAGGCGTTCCCGGGGCCACGACAAGGCACATGGGTTAAAACACCATTGATCATGACACAGCCGGTACATTCCGACTCCTCATGTCCCATTTTCATCGAAGCTTGACAGATCGCCTTATTATTGACTGTATAGCCGACAGTTTGCGCCAATGTTTTAGGTTGAGGATCCACTACCACACCTTCGCGAGGGAGGGGATCAGGATCTGGTCTGCAACCCCATAAGAGAAGAACGATGAATATGCTCCCCCCTAATTTTATTAATAAAAAAGAAAAAAAAGACAAAAAAGATCTTTTCATGATAATTTTTATTTTGAGTCCACATATTGATAACGCCAACGCAATATTTTTGAATTATCTTGTTGAACGTAAATATGGGTTGGGTATTTATTTTTCTGATAATCAAGTGTATAACAAGTTTTCTCACCGCCTGTAGGAGTGCCGTAATGCTCTTCAAAAGTGGAGGTAACAAAATTATTTACAGAATAGGCAGTGAGCGGACTTGAAGGGAAAGGAAAATAGTTAATGAGAACGAAAGGAAGCCCGTATAGCGGATTAGGATTGTCGTCGTACTCAAACTGAGCCAATATGGTATAGCCGTTAGCGTAAACAGTCTCCATCTCCTCAATGTTTTTTTGTTTCACCTTCAGATTAGTCTGCGAAATCAATTGCAATTCCCCTGATTTATAGGGAGATAAGCTCTCTATTTGAGAAATTGAATGGCGGTGCATGACATGAGAATAGAGTGCATCAGCATGTTCCAAGAGGCGCTTCGCAGGGAGATTAGCGGGCACAATGAAGGATTGGTATGCGTACAGTGTACCGCGGTAACGATAAAAAGTATCCACCTGAAAGAGAGTACCTGGATAGTTATAATAAGAGATTTTAGACATTTTCTTGTCAATATAATCGATCAAAACATAGCCGTAAGAATCTGAGTTAAAGTATCCTACGATTTTTGAAACTTGATTATCGGGATTATATTCCATCTCAAAGTAAGTATACTGGTCAAAAACCACCCTTTCAATCTGATTATTTTGATTGTATCTAAACTTCACAAAGGGAGCAGTGGCTGACTTTTGATAATCAAAGATAGCGCTCAATCGGGATTTTGGATTATAAACATCCTCCTCTTCCTCACGGCATCCCGACAAGAAAAATAGAGAGAGTAGTAACGAGAAATAAAACAATCTATGCATAATGATACGAAACATCATGCAAAGATAATATAAATCATAAAATCTCAGCACTTTATTACGAAATATATGATGAAAATATGATTAGTGTTAATCTACTTCCTCATCGTGAAGTTCCAACCACTCAAACTCTTTTTCCTCGACTAAAGTTTTGATCTCCTCATATTGTTTATACAGGGACCCATCAGCTATCTGCTGTGCATAGGTTGTAGGATCTTCCAGATGAGCTTCTATTTCAGTTAACTTAGCATGGAGCTCATCGATCTCTTTTTCCAATCTATTAAGTCTATTTTGTACTTTTCTTCGTGCTGCTTCCCTCTCTTTTCGCTTCTCATACTCTATCTTATTGGATCCGGGTGTCTTTACTTCTCTGATTTTACTTTTTTGAGCTTTCTCCAATTCTTTCAGATTATCCAATTTTTTCTTTTCAAGAAACTCATGGAGATCACCGATAAAGTTATGAATTTGATGGTTTTTAAACTCGACAATGCGATCAATCAAACCATCCAGAAAGTCTCTGTCGTGAGATACGAGAATCATGCTTCCCTCATATTGGAGGAGAGCATTTTTCAGCACATCTTTCGACTGCATATCAAGGTGGTTAGTTGGTTCGTCCAAAATCAAAAGATTAAAAGGTGAAAGCAACAGTTTCGCCAGTGCCAGTCTCGACTTTTCTCCGCCTGATAACACTCCTACCCTCTTTTCACTATCCTCCGGAGTAAAGAGAAAACGCCCCAAAATAGTTCTGATTTTCGTTCTGATATCCCCCACTGCTACATGGTCTATTGTTTCAAACACCGTTTTTTTAGGATCTAAGAGCAGTGCCTGATTTTGTGCATAATATCCAATCACCACCTGATGTCCCAAACGAATCTCTCCCTGTTGTGGTTCCAATTCCCCAACAATCGCTTTCACCATAGTCGATTTACCTTCTCCATTCTTTCCAACAAAAGCGACCTTTTCTCCCCTTTTCAAGTGAAAATTGACCTGCTTGAGTACTTGAAGATCTCCGTAACCCAGGTTCAAATCTTCAGTTTCAACGGTCACCTTCCCTGAGTGCGGTGCCGGAGGAAATTGGAAGGAAATGGAAGATTGATCCAGTTCATCCACCTCTATCAGTTCCATCTTTTCCAACATTTTCACTCTACTCTGTGCCTGTTTTGCTTTGGTGGCTTTATATCTGAAACGTTCAATAAAACGCTCAATCTGTGCAATCTCTCTTTGTTGATTTTCATAGGCTGCAGATTGAATCTCAATTCGTTCCATCCGCTGTTGAACGTAGTCAGAATAGCTACATTTATAATCCTGAATCGTTCCCAACGTAATCTCAACTGTTCTATTTGTCACCCGATCCAAAAAAGTTCTATCGTGAGAAACCAGTAGCAGTGCCCCATCATAGTTCGCCAAATACTCTTCCAACCATTGGATAGATTCAATATCTAAGTGATTTGTAGGTTCATCCAGAAGTAGAATTTCAGGCTTTTGGAGCAGAATTTTAGCTAAGGCTACTCTCATTTGCCATCCTGAGCTGTATTCTTTAAGAGGTCTATCAAAATCTTGAGCAGGAAATCCTAATCCCAACAGAACTTTTTCCGTCTCTGCCTCCATGGTATGTCCACCTATCAGGTGAAAGCGTTCATTGGCATCTGCCAGCTGTTGTGTTAACTTAATGTAGCTTTCAGACTCATAATCGGATCTTTCTGATATCTCTTGAGTTATCTTATCGATCTTTTTCAACAATCCCATCTGCTCGGTAAAAGCATTCATCGCTTCTTCCCACACAGTAGTGTCAAAGCTTGCAACCATCTCCTGAGGAAGATAACCCGTTTGATGTCCGGAAGTGATAATCATTGTTCCTGATTCAGGCTCTATAAGACGATGTATAATCTTCAGTAATGTACTTTTCCCGGCTCCATTTTTACCCACCAACCCAATACGATCTCTATCACCCACTACAAAGGAGATATCTTTAAAAAGAATTTCACCATTAAAGCCAATAGAAATATTGGAGAGAGTAATCATACTATATTATTGAGCCAACAGCAAACGAACACTGATTCCTGTCTCGAGGTTCATGTTGTCGTTGGGTATAGATATTTTGGCTCTGTTAATAACTTGGTTATAGTAATAACGTAGTCCTATCATCTGACTAATTTGATAATCTGCAGAAAAATTAATAGTAACTGTAAGCATACCGGCAGAAACCTGATTTTGATTTTCTTCGATTTTTCTCAATACCGTCACATTATCTCTCAATGAAAAACCCAGAGTAACATTCAAATCGCTCACTGTTTGTCTCCTTTCCCCGGAAAATACAAATCCTAATTTCAGGTCTTTAAAACGATATCCAGAAGAGACCGATAACTCATTGGTATTAATCTCCGTAATCTGATTATTGGCGAAGCTCATCGACACATTCCGCCCTGTTTTATACTCTACTTTCAACATCATACTATTTTTCAATGTCATGTCAAACCCGATAAAAGGTCCAAACTGCTCATTGATCGAAATCTGTTGAAAATCTCTTTTCGCAATAAAGTTGCCCAGTGGGTCCATTGCTGTCGGATTCCCTTGTTCATCCTCTTCATAGTTGATATTAGTTGAGAAATTACCCACAGCATATGTATTTGTATAAGAGTGAGTAAGAGAGAAGTTTTGGAAGTATTTCGCAAAGAACTTATTTTTGGTCAATCCATTATAGTTCAATCTCCAGTTGGGAAGCGGTATTTTAGGAAATGGTGAGGTTACATCTAATGTTTTACTATTTTGTCCGCCATAGGTAGCCAAGAAGGCTGCAGTCAACACCTCTTTATTGACACCACTATATCCAACCGGAAATCCGGTTATAGGATCAACCTCTCCGGTATAATTTGGATTATGAGTAGAGATCCTTTCTGCCATCATCTTTCTCAGATCTCTAAATTCTGCAAATATTTCATTCGGATCACGGAAGAAGGTTGCCAATCCTATCGAAGAAATACTAAATGTACCTGAGGTCATCGGCGAATAATGATGCATTACTCCCTCACTATCTGCCCTAAAATATTCAGTAAATGATTGAGTATAAACCCTATTGGCCGTTACATCAATTCTAAAATTATTGAACGGTTCTACATTGGCTCTCAAATTGATGGTCAGATTTTTACGTTGCAAGAAAGGAGTATTCAACAACGTATCTTTTGTGAGCCAATCTCCATCCACTGCCATACGTTGTATATCGGGTTGTCCACCTAAAATAAAGAGCGCTCCGGGTGAGCCATTGACAAAGCTGGCACCAAACAAATTAGGCGAATACATATATCCCGGCAAAGTCGTTCCACTACCTTGTGATACATTAACAGAAACACTACGTACCATCATCAAAAAGCGCAGGGAGTGATCTAAAATCAACTTACCTACATTTACCTTTACAGTGTCTTTTGATTGATCTTTATTTTCGAGGGGATCCTCCCGCTTACCTCCCCTTCCTGTTGAAGGTTGAGGGCGCCGTTGGGTACCCTGATTTACTTTTTTAAAATAGGGAATTACGTCGTAGAGGGTTACCAAATTAAAGGTTACATTCCCTTGCATTTGGTTAGAGTTATCAATAGTATTCCCAAGATGAGCCAACGAAAGTGGTGATGCAGTGAAATTATAAGTAGCATTGTAGGTTACATTGGTATTAATCCACTTAAAGAGTGGTATTTTATTGAGGGGCACTTGCCAGGAAGCATCGATTCTCTGCATAAACTGAGTTGATCGACCTCCGTTTCTAAAACTAAGCCACACGGAATCTTTCTTCTCCCTCGTATCCAATAACCCGGGTGGTTCATCAATACGAGATGTAGAAAGTGCTTTATAGTTCAAACGCAATGCTTGTGTTAAATCCCATTGTACCGAATAATCTCTCACCCACATAAAATTTTTCACTATACTAGTATCAATGATAATATTTCCTTTACTCTTAGGTCTCAATTTAAACTCATTCAACTCACGTGTTACCGTAGTTCTAAAAGTTATATTTTTAGGTAACGGATTGATATTCACATCCCTAATAATCTGTAACCACGAAGATTTCAAAAACTTCACTCTAGAGAATGGACGATAATTCTTAGGAGTACTTGTATAAGTATAGCCTATTTGACCTTCATGGCGGATCTCGTTATCAAACTCGACATCTACATCCCGTTTAGCAACCTCTGAATAGGCATAGGAAAGATCTATATTTTCTATATCCCAAGGTCTTATTTTTAGAGGTTTATTCAGGTCACGTTCTTTTCTCACATTAGTAATATTAAGATTTTGACGCTGTACCAATACCGTAGTCATCGCTCTAATTGAATCCCTTTCGTCAGCATTATCATATGTTGCTAAATCCTCAGCCAATAACACATCCGGATTAAGAGGATTGTATTCCGGGAGTTCTCCAACCTGAGAAAAGTCGTAATGAAGAGGTATCTTAATATTCCATTTTTGAGGGAACAACACTTTCCCTCCATCTAGGTTTGTAGCTACATCCACGCTATACTTCGTCGCGATCTGTCTCTCCGTTATCGGTTGCTCCAAAGAACCAAAACCGGGTGTTGAGTACGTTGAGGAGAAGGTTAAATCGCCCAGGTCAGCTAAATTCATCCGGACTCTACCCAGTGCTGCCACCCCTGATCGGTCGTCAAAACCCACCAAACGCAGCTCATTAAACCAGATCTCTACTGATTTAGGGAGCATATCATCCCCATCATTGAGCGATCGTTTTTTGGGATTTCTCACACCCAGCATGATCGTATTCACAGAGGCTAAATTAGGCATCCCCAAAATGGTTACTTTATTCCCATTTTCCAAACGATATACAAAAGGAGTTGCGTTATTGAGATGGTGTCCCTCTCTCACTGCCTTATTACGAATTTGTTTAATATCTACAATCGAATCTAAAACGATAGCCATTCTGTTTTTTTCCGGCCAAATCAAGGTTGTATCTTTACCAACACCCCAGGGAGTTATTTCAATTGGAATCTCATACTCATAGTAGTTGTCAGTAAAGTCACTACCCAAGCGTATAAACACAGTAATATCTCCCTGCTTGAGTTCTCCTGAACTATACAGGTCTTCAGCGTGGATAAACATCTCCAATTTCTTAAACTGACGCATGTCAAAACTTGAATTTTTGTAGATTGCTCTTGCATCTCCATCCGCCAATTCAGAAATTTTTATAGAAAGGGACTGTTCATTTTGTTGATAAACAACGATCCCACTTATTTGCTCTCTTACAATACCCGGAGGTAAAACATAAGGAATAGGAACCCTATTCGCATTCTCCTCAAAATTTACTGTACCCACATTAACGACAGTATTGACATCCCCTCCGGGAATATACTCTCCATCCTCAAAAAGTTCATGGGTAAATGTTCTCCAATTACTTTTTACCAATTCAAAAGTAGCCAAACGACAAATGATCGGTTCCTCAAATTCTCTCATGAAGACCCGCATAAATCTAATGGAGTGAAACCCTGAAATGTTTCCTACAACTTGATCGGGATTTTTGATAGGAATACGGAATTGATACCATTTTGTTATTGGGGAGGTTCCATTAGGTAATCTCTCCGGAATAGCTTCATAAATGTCATTGATATAATTTTCTCCTACATTCATCCGATCGGGGCTTAATTCAATCACATACTGATAATATTTTTCCTCTTCACTGAGCGTATTATCATTATTCACATCTTCCACATCGGGTTGTGTTGTCTCAGCTGCTAAGTAAGATTCATTATTTTGAGTATTGGCAGGAGAGTTTCCTTGTTGGTTGTTGTAATATTTATAGCGTTCTACAATTTTTACATCCTGCTCATCATAATCGGAACCTCTGAAATAGTGAAAGTTATCTGCTGAGGGGTCCTGAATTGCATTGAGGTATGCCATTGAGGTTTCCCCAAACTGATTTCGAAGTAATTCCAAGTAGGTTTCATTATAGTGACTCTTTTCCATGTCATCGGTCAATCCATCCAATCCCACATCCTGGAATGGTCTGGCATTAGGATCATTATCAAAAGAGTTGATTATCTGTTGTATGGTAGGAACACGTCCCCACGCAGTATACTCTACGTCAGTATCACTTCCATCTGCAGGCAATCCATTTTCAAAAAACTTTTTCCCATCACGCAGAATATCCTCAGAAATATCTCCCAGATTGAACACTAATTTTCCCCCTTTGTGATTCGGATTCTCAATAAACGGATCCATCATCCAAAACTCAATATACTCGTAGTTATTAGATTCAAAGTCAGTATAATCAAAACGTCTCATAATCCCACCCCATCTTGATCCGGGATCTTTCAATGATCCGTCAGCCTCAACTCCCGAAGAGAATCCCTCAGAGCCATCTACATCGTAATTGTATGAACCTCTTTCATTGGGATAAAAAGCGAGATTAAAGACAGGCATGTAAGTAGATTGCGCTGCAGAAGAGTACTCTCTATTGGGGAAAAGTTCCGGTTCATAAACCGCTCTGGCATAAGGCGCAGATTGATCATCTTTAGTTAAATTAGAAGGTGTTGCAGTAGTATTGGCATAGAAAAGAGGATCTATAATATACCATGCTAATTTAGCACGATTGAAGCCGTATGCCAACTGTCTTCTTGCAGGCTCACTAGAGCTTACTGGCATTGCTTCTCTAAACCAATGTGGTTGCCCTTGCGGAGTGGAAGCCATCACCCAAAACTGACGCTGTCCCAGATCAACAGACACCTTAGCAGATTCAAAATCATCGATATAGGTAGTTCCCTCTTTTCCCACAGCTCGAGAATGCCCCGGAACAAAATGAGCAAACTCCGCATCCATTTGTACAAATGATTTAGCAGTAGTGCTGTAAAAAGGTAACCAGTCTACTAACTTCGTAATGAAAGGAATCTCCTTTTTATAGGCAACATTCATCCCCCAAATCATATTATTGATCGGTTCATTACCGTAATTCACCTTATTTGTTAAGGGACGTTCACGTAAATTTAAAATGGTAGCACCAATGTTAAGATCTTGATTGAAACGGTAGTCTAAGTTGGTTCCCAGCATCCGCCTTTCGGTCATCATATTCTTGTTTTCAAGAGAAATAGTAATGGGCGCCCCTGATTTTAAGACTCCTTCATTGGTGATTGTTACCGTACCCATTCCATAATTCACGGTATAATCCTGGTTCAATACCAAAGGGATTCCCCCTGCAGTTACTTTTACTGAACCTTCAGGTAAATTAAATGCACCCAATTGAAACTCCGATCCATAAGAAGATTGATATGTCCCTTCGATATAGAACTTATTTTTAGAGGTATATTGTTGTGCCAACGTTTTAGTCATAGTATAGAGCGAATCATAAGCGTACCTGTCTGCCACTTCCGGTTCCGGAATTACAGCTCTTAAGTCTTTTCCAAACGGTTCCACTGTGGGAAAGAATATACGACCATTACGCGAAACGATCGTTCCACCACTCACATCTGCACCATCAACAAAGTCAAACACACCATCAGGATAAGGATCTTGTTGTTGATTTAAACGATCTAAGCCCATTAAACGGATCAAAGGGATCCCTTTTACACTTCCCGTATTGAAAAATCCGTTGGCTACCCCCTCATCATCTCCTGTATAAAGCACATTCAATCTAAACTTTTCATTGGAAAGCTGGTATGCATTCAAGTTATATACGTTTTTCATCATCAATTTCCAGAGTGGAGATCTGGTATTCAGTGAGGTTGATTTCAACAACTTTACTCTGATTGCTCCTGGAGAAGAAACTTCATTTGAGAACTCCCCAACCTGATACACAGCATTATCTCCAATCACCTGATATTGGAAGGCAACCGCTAACACTTGATCAGAAGTTAGAGTTGTGTTCAATGAAATAAATCCCAATTTACTATTAAAAGTGTACTCATTGGGCGACAAAAGTCTAGCATTTTCTATTTTTTCGTAGTCCTCTCCCGCAGTCAATCCCAACAGACGTAGGTTGTTTGAAGCAGTAGAGATATCACGAATCATTGAAGTATCGACCGTTACAGTCAAGTCGTTACTCATATCACTCGGAAGTACATAACCGGAGCCATGGAACCCTTCAAAGTAAGGATCTGCTTCTCCCAAGTCCGTAAAGGCAACAATATTTCTATTTTCCACTGTAGCAGCACCAATATTAGTACGCCACACTTCAATACGGGTAATTACAATAGGAGATCCCACTAGCGGAAGGGTTGACATATATTCGTTATAGTGATCTCTGAAATATTGAGCTATAAAATAGTGTTTATTCGCTTCATAATCATCGGCGCGGAAGTAAAAATCCTGCATCTGTGCTCCACCTGAAATAGTAATGGTTTGTGTATTGGCTCTATTCTCAGTGAGTACCGAAGTTACTGTCAACTTACCAAATTTCAATGCCGTTTTAAATCCAAACAAAGACTGACTACCTGTTATCAGTGTACTCTGTAATGGCAACATCACATCTCCAAACTCCATCAATTGAATAATATCATCCTCTTTCCCTTCAAATTTCAATTTCATCTGATTATCAAACTCGAAATTTGACTCGGTATTATAGTTCAAATTATAGGAGATTTTATCTCCTACTTTTGCAATTACATTCGCCTGAATCTTCTCATCAAACTTAAACTCTGTTCTTTTCTGTTGACGTGCTGTCAGGTTTGGATTTTTATCACGATTGTGTAAGATTCCAAACAGTAATTCAACATTCCCGGATGGACGAACATCAATTGTATTACTTCCAAAGATAGACTCAAAAATATCGCCTCCTATTCTCAGTTGAGGGATTAACCCATCTCCACCTCTACGGTTTGGATCAGAAGAGTGTTTTACTCCTTTTGATCGCCAATAATTACGTGTTTCGTTACGTACATCATATTCAATAAACTCCGATACATCCATTGAAGCTGCAGGACCATATGGAACTTCACCAATCATATTTCTGAACACAAACTGGTTGGTGATAGTATCAAAATAAATTCTTGTCTGTAATGCCGGTGGAACTTTTAAATGAAAGGGAGAAAAAAGGACTCCCTCTTGTAAGGGATTATTGATAGGTTGAGGAATCGGACTCACCAAACCCGAATCCGGCGGGGTTAGATTTTCCTGCGTTTCAACTACTTCACTTTCATGTTGAACCGAGCTACTATTCTCTTGAACAAAAACATTCACATAGTTGGGCAGAGCCCATACTAATGAAGTGAGAAAGAGGATAATCACCATTATGGAGGTGATTCTTCGGGTTGCTTTTCTTATTGCCACGTTTTCAATAATCTACAATCTACAATAACTTTAACGCCTTTTTAATCAATTCCTCTACACTTAATTCGATCCCCTCTTGTTGAATAATTTTATCTAACACAGCCTCTGCAGGAGTTTTTACAAAACCTAAAGAAACTAAAGCAGATAACGCTTCAGCCTTATTATTATTGTAGGAAAATGCAATTTTATCTAAATTTTGTGGAGTTGTTTTTCCAATTTTATCTTTCAACTCAATTATAATCCTTTGAGCACTCTTATTGCCTATCCCTTTCACAGTTTGAAGTGTCCTTGCATTCTCCGTTGCAATAGCTCCTAAAATCTCTGAAACACTCAACGAAGAGAGCATCAAGCGGGCTGTAGCCACCCCAATACCACTAACGGTAATTAATAGTTTGAAAAGAGAACGTTCTTCTTCTTCTGCAAAGCCGTATAAAACATGCGCATCCTCCTTGATTACGTAATGGGTTAATAAACTCAACTCTTGCACAGCACCAATTGCAGAGTAGGTAGCTAAAGAGATGTGAATCATGTAGGCTACACCGCCGGCAGTTTCAATCACGACATGCTCCGGGGTTTTCTCGACCAATTTTCCTTTTACATATTCAATCATAAAAAACAAATTAATAGAATTCGCAAAAGTACAATTTTTCAATTATACTACCATCTTAAAAAAACTGAAATCTCTTAAACAACAACTACAATTTCCCCTTTCACCTCTTTTTTTTCAAAATATTGCAAACATTCCGCTACAGTACCACGATAAGTCTCTTCATAAACTTTTGATATTTCTCGGGATATTGAAATGACGCGATCTTCCTCAAAAAGTGGGAGCATCATCTCAAGGGTTTTCAATAAACGATGGGGTGATTCATAAAAAATTACCGTTTGATCACTCTCAGCAATTTTTTTAAGCGCACTCTGTTTCCCCTTTTTATGCGGTAAAAAGCCATAAAACAGGAATTGATCAGAGGGAAGCCCCGAGTTAATTAATGCAGGAATGAGTGCAGTTGCTCCGGGCAGGCAGATCACTTCAATACCCTCTTTGATTGCTTCACGAATCAGCAGATAACCCGGATCAGAAATCCCCGGCGTACCGGCATCGGAGGTGAGAGCTACGGCAGCAGCCTGCCTGATCTGATCTATATACCGTGACACTTGTTTGTGTTCATTGTAAATATGGTATGCGTAGCAACGATTCTCTATCTCATAATGTTTCAACAACTTTTGTGTCGTACGGGTATCTTCGCTTAAAATAAAATCCACTTCCTTTAGGATGCGTAATGCACGAAGGGTGATATCCTCCAAATTACCAATTGGCGTGGGAACAATATAGAGTTTCATGACTAAAAAGTTTCCAATGTTCTAATAAAGAGTTTCAATATTCTTTCCGAATAGTTCACTCCACAAAATTCGCAACGATCATCAGGAGTATGAGTTGCTATCGGTTTATGACCTCCTATAGTAAGCGTAAACAAGGCAGGAATTTTCTTTAATGTAAAAGGATAGTGGTCGCTATTGGGTGCGTTTCTTCCTCTTTGAATCTCAGGAACCCAATTCTCCGTTCCATTTATTCGTTCCATCTGATCTAGAAAACGTGCACAAAGTGGGTTAACCCCATTAAACATCATTAATCCCTCATCCCCACCACAAAGAAGATCAAAATTAATCACTTGTATAATTTGATCCAATGGGACCAAAGGATGTTCCACAAAATAGGTTGAGCCTTGCAACCCACTTTCCTCTCCACTGGACAAAATCAAAACCACACTGTATTTCAAGCGATTTTGAACAAAATATTGTCCTAAACTTAAAACATAGGCAACTCCGGAAGCATTGTCGTGAGCACCATAAAAAACGCAATCATCACCCAACATCCCCAGATGGTCATAGTGTCCAATCAGCACCACAAAAGAGTCCGGTTCAGTTGTTCCGGGAATCATTCCTACCACATTTTGAGTAGTGCGATATCCCATCTTGTTTTCAAAATGAATTCTTATCTTTTTTGTTTTAGGGGTAATCTTTTCCGGTTTGACATAGAAAAATGAAAACTCTTTTTCCTCCATTTTACGAGTTCCAAACCCGGGTAGTTCACTCATCCCAATCATTATTTTTGAAAACTCAAAAATATTGGTTGTTTCATGTTTCCAATCGTTCAGATTCTGCCTAATCCGTACTTTAGTCAAAGAATCGCAAGGGAGGTCGGAGATCCGGTCGGCATTAAAATAGATCACTTCACTCTTTAATCGCTCTTTATATTTCTTTTGCAATTGCTCCCAATGGATTTGTGCCATCTCCGAGAGCTGATAAGTATCCTCCTCTTTTGTATAATCTAAAATCTCCAAAGGAGCCTGGATCACTCTATACTCCCCATCAATCGATGGAGTATGGAACGGAAGCCGATATTCATAAAAATTTTTCAGTATAATTTTATCCACTACTACACTCACATTCCCGATCATTTCATAACCATAGATCGGATACTCCTGGAAATAATTATTACCCAAAGGGTCAACTTGGATTTGCTGCAATTCCCGCCTCAGATACTGTGCTGCCAGATACTCTCCATTGTAAGGAGCAGCGCGTCCATACATCTCAGGAGCGGAGAGGTCACAGATGATCCTCTTAACGTAATTGCTGTCTTGCCCCTGAACACTCCCCCCCTTTATTATTAATGTCATAAAAAAAAGAGGAAGCCATTGTAATGTTTTCATACGCTATAGATTTTAAGCTCCCTATGCCCGATTGCGAAAAATGGAGCCAATAGTAAGAAAAATCAGTTTGAAATACTCTTTAAGAGAGCGATTTTCTATATATTTAAAATTCAATTCAATTTTAGCCGGCATTACCTCTTCAATATAGGTCTTTTCAGGATCATCAGAATCTGCAAGGATCTCATTTTCATCAATATAACTCAAGGATGCATAATCAGTTATCCCGGGACGAACCTGAAGCACTTTACGTTGCTCTTCAGTGTACAAATCCACATATTTCTTCACTTCCGGGCGGGGACCCACAATACTCATATCCCCTTTCAATACATTGAACAACTGCGGAATTTCATCCAATTTATATTTCCTTAAAAATCGACCTATTGGTGTTACTCTCGGATCACGATCTCCTACTGTAAGAAGTCCTAACTTATCAGAATTTTTTCTCATCGTTCTATACTTCAATAAGTTGAACTGTTTCCCATTTTTCCCCACCCTACGCTGCATAAAAAAGGGATCTCCTTTTGATTCAATCGCTCCAATGAAGGTAATTACCAATAAAAAAGGGGACAACAGTACGATAGCAGCCAATGAGAGAATAATATCACACAACCTAATCAGCATAGTAGTTTTGTTATTTCAGATAGAACCAGTCATCTTCGACGGTATTGCCATAATATTGCTCAATACTTTTATCGTCAAAGTTATAGATTGGAGTTTTACGATTTACCAACTTAACTTTCCAGAATGGATCCTGTACTTCGCCAATCTTATCTGAGTGAAGAAGTTCATAATTCTTAGATACCAAGTCCACATTATAGAAGATAAACCTGACATTGCTTTGACTCTCTAGCATGGCATAGGTCCAGATTTCATACGGATAAGAATGGGAGTCGAAAGGCGCTTCATACACCGTACTGGGGGGACCATATTGAAGGAATACCCGACCCCGGTCAGTTCTGTACCCTTTCATATTGCCACTGGTATACAATTTATCCACATATTTTATTTTCTCATAATATTTCAACCATTCCTCTTCCGGATTTTCATCATTTCTCAAGTACCAAAAACCATAAAAAAACTGCTGTAAATCTTGCAATTCTCCCTTTCTGACATTTTTTCTAATAAAATTATTTTCCGAAATAGAAGCTATTGGCAATAAACAAGCAATGTACTCTCTCATCTGTTTTACATCAGTAATCTTTTCTACAAAAGTACCTCTAAAATCTTTAGTCAGAACAAACTCCTCCTCATACAAAGGAATATCATTTTGTCTTTCAAAAACAGCTTGAGATGTCGCAACCAATATCGAATCCTTTCCATACACCTCGATAGTGAGCAGATAATCACCGGTATAAAGTTGTGTTATATCCAGTTCACTAACATAATAAACCAAGGGTGCCGATTCCATTCTTTTCACTGTAGTGTACTCTCCGGATAACTGTCTTTTAGTATTCAAATTTCTCAATGTGCTACGAACCATAAAGAGAGTATTGGGTCCCACCCCTTTTTCGGTATTGTAAATTTCGGCAGAAAAATAAAGTTTATTTAATACAGGAGGCAAGTAGTTGTAAAGTAGTGGTACAGAGGTATATCCATACTTATCGTAGTACGGATTGGGGTTATCTGTTTTAGCAATATGTTCATGCAGATTGATTCCGGAAATAGAAACAGTATCTTTTGGGAATTGAATCTTAACTAAATCAACAAATTCCACTTTGGATTCCTCATTGTTCATATCCTGAATAGTAAAAGCAAGATTATAGGTTCCATTAGGTAGTGAAATTCGTTTAACTCCCCAAAAGTCAGTTCTTTTCACACCGATTGTATCTGCCAACTGTTCACCTGAAACCAGATAATCCACCTTTTTAACAAATTGCCCCTCTTTCTTGATATCAATGGTGATGCGCACGTCTGCTTCAAACATTTGAGTCTGATTTTTTACATAACGTACCGAGTTTCCATCGATAAAAGAAGAAACTTCCAAATAGGGATCCAATTCCAGGTCACAATACGGACGATAATCGATCACCGCACTCAGCTTCTGTGCCTGAGCAGAAAAGGTAAGGAATCCTATTAATAATAAAAATAATCGTTTCATGGTGATCCAGGTATTAATTTATATAATTTTTATTTAAAATTTAATTGTTTGCAACAGTCGATCAATAGGAACGCGAATTTGCTCCATTGAATCACGCTCTCTAATTGTCACAGTTTGATCTTCCAACGTCTGGTTATCCACAGTAATACAGTAAGGTGTTCCAATAGCATCTTGACGGCGATATCTTCTACCGATTGCATCTTTCTCATCATATTGGCACATCATATACGGTTTCAGTAAATCTTGAATTTCTCTTGCCTTTTCTGGAAGTCCATCCTTTTTTACCAGAGGTAGTATTGCTACTTTGATAGGAGCCAAAATGGGGGGAAGCGAAAGTACCACTCTTTGGGAACCGTCAGGCAATGTTTCCTCTTGGTAAGCATAGCTCAAAACAGCCAAGAACATTCTATCCAGCCCGATAGAGGTTTCCACAACATAAGGGACGTAGCTCTCATTGGTTTCCGGATCAAAATAGCGTAGTTTTTTACCGGAAAATTTCTCATGCTGAGCCAAATCAAAATCGGTTCTGGAATGGATGCCCTCCAGTTCCTTGAATCCAAATGGGAATTCAAACTCAATATCTGTGGCTGCATTGGCATAGTGAGCCAACTTATCATGATCGTGGAAGCGGAATTTTTCCGCAGGAATGCCCAAATCCTGATGCCATTTCATCCGCTCATTTTTCCAATACTCAAACCAGGTCAACTCCTCACCGGGACGAACAAAGAACTGCATCTCCATCTGTTCAAATTCACGCATTCTAAAAATAAATTGACGTGCTACAATCTCATTCCTGAACGCTTTACCAATTTGGGCTATTCCAAAAGGAACCTTCATCCGACCTGTTTTGTAAACATTCAAGAAATTCACAAAAATACCCTGAGCTGTTTCAGGACGCAAATAAACAGTATCAGCCCCTTCGGAAACAGATCCCATCTGAGTTGCAAACATCAAATTGAACTGTCTAACATCAGTCCAGTTTCGGGATCCGGAAACCGGGCAAACAATCTCCAACTCCTCAATCAACTGTTTCAACCCAACCATATCTGAACTGTTCATCAATTCGGCTAAACGTGTTGTAACCTCATCTATCTTTTGTTGATTTCGCAATACGTTAGGATTGGTTTCACGAAACATCTTTTCATCAAAAGGATCAAATCTCTTCTTTGCTTTTGTAACTTCTTTATTGATTCTATCCTCCAATTTTGCAATATACTCCTCAATCAATATATCGGCACGATATCTTTTTTTTGAATCTTTATTATCGATCATAGGATCATTAAACGCATCCACATGACCTGATGCTTTCCACACGGTTGGATGCATAAAAATAGCACTATCGATACCCACTATATGATCATGCATTTGTACCATTGCCTTCCACCAATATTGTTTGATGTTGTTTTTAAGTTCAACTCCATATTGAGCGTAGTCATACACTGCACTCAAACCATCATAAATTTCACTAGAGGGAAAGACATAACCGTACTCTTTCGCATGAGCAATAATTTGTTTAAATAGATCCTCTGGATTAGCCATACAATTTTGTTATTTAATAGTTAATTATTCAAATAGAAAAGATATTTGTATCACTTTAGTTTTCAAAGCCGTTACACTTGTTGCATAGATGTGGGACTCCGGAACAAGAATATTGGGAATCCCAAAGGACATTTTCAACTCAGTCGAGAACTTAAAATAGGTCATATAAAAATCAAATCCCACCCCTGTTTGAAACTGAAAATCATCCGGATACACCTTCACGTATATTTCTCTCGGATTAGCTGCTTGCTTTTTGGCATTGGATATCAAGTCACGACTGTATTGCGCTCCTCCCACCACATAAACTCTTACATTATGCATCCGAGAAGACTTAAACTTTATTAGTAATGGAAAATCTAAAAACACTGACTCCACATTTTTATAACTTATAAACTCCTTACCATCACTATATTTGATCGAATAGTTAAGCATACGATCTGCAAAAGTAAGTCCCGGAATAAAACGCAAATCAAAATACTCCCCTAACCTTAGGTTGGCTACAATCCCCAAATTAAAACCACTCAATGGAGAGGTGTATATTTTCATCAAAGAGTCATATTCAGCTAAATTAGCTTTTGTTCGAAGAGTAAAATCGTACTGATTATACCCTATCATAAAACCGAAATGAAAGCGTTGCTTATCATATTTCAACAGATTAGGTAATCCTAAATTACGTTGAGCTTGTAATGAAATCGAAAATCCCAACAGTAAAAGAGTAATGGTTATTAGTTTTTTTCTCATACACTTAAAAATTATGAAACGAAAACCTTTAAGATTTAGTATTTTGTTCCACTAATTCCATGATCTGCTCTTGCAACAATATCGGATCTACCGGCACAACACCTACAAACTGACACACAATACCTCCGGCCAAATTAGCCACCTTTAACATCTGTGTAGTAGGAAGTTGTTCCACCATACAAAGAGTTGACACCGCAATCACAGTATCTCCGGCACCCGAAACATCACTCACTTCCCTAGCCGAAGCAGGAGACAACTCAAAGTGGTCATTTATACGATGATACAAAGCTATCCCTTTATCAGAAAGCGTTACCATCACCATATCTATCTCATACAGATGTGCAAACTGTTTTGCAGCATCATGCAGTTGTTCTATTGTCAACTGTTCCCGATTCAAATGAAGGGCATCACACAATTCTTTCAGATTAGGTTTAAAAAGATCGACACCTGCATAAGCATGAAAATTTTTCTTTTTGGGGTCTGTGGTCACAAGAATCCCTTTCTCCTTTGCTTTTTGAACAATCTGAGCAATATTGTGAGGATTTAAAAGCCCCTTATCATAATCTTCAAAAATAATGGCGTCAATTTGATAACGATCAATCAGAGCAAAAAACGCATTAAGAAACTGCTCATTCTCCTTCGCAGAAAGGTCATGTTGATCCTCTTCATCAATGCGGATCATTTGGGTTTGATTTCCTATAATACGATACTTGATTGTGGTAATTCGTTCATCAGATTGCACTATTCCTTCCGAAATCATCCCCACTTTGGAAAGTTGATCCATAAAAATCTTTCCTTTTGGATCTTTTCCTATTACCGAACATAGAATCGGTTCAGCACCCAATACTTTCAAATTAGCCGCTACGTTAGCCGCTCCACCCAAACGATAATCTCTTTCTTTAACATCCATAATGGGAACCGGTGCCTCCGGAGAAATACGCTCCACTCGACCCATCAAATAGGCATCAATCATTACATCCCCCACTACCAACACCTTGGTAGATTTAAAACTTGAAATCAACTGATCTAACATAGCAATAGAATTAACCTGCAAAGATACAATGAAATTACGAATTACGAATTACGAATCACGTTAAAATTTCTCAATATCATATTTCATATTCCTTATCATTCTAACTTCTACCTTCTTCCTTTTGAATTAAAAATAAAGGGGGGGCAGCAAAAGTGTCCCTTTTTAGATATTATTATTTCCCCACTCTCTAATATTTACCTCTTTTCCTATTTTCAAAACTTTTCGGGCACCTAAGTTATAATGAAATGATAACTTTCTCAACTGTGCCAAAATTACATATTTCTTTTTGACAACTCACACCCTGTACACCCGACACATCCACTACTGCAATCTTTTTTCTTCTTAAAGGATTGTACTATCTTATATATAGCGTAACAAACTGCCAACAAAATCACTACAGCTACAATAATATTTTGTATCATATTTACTCCTTTCAAACTATAATAAACTTCCAATCTGATACACTGCAAATGCCACCAACCAGGCCAACAAAGTTGTATAGAATATCGTAAAGATAGCCCAACCCAAACTTGCCTCCCTTCGAATTGCTGCAATCACTGCTACACAAGGAAAATAAATCAGAATAAAAAGCATAAATCCAAATGCGACCAAGGGGGTAAACACCCTCTGCCCCTTTAATTTACCTGTAGTATGTACCTGTTGTTGTAATTTTACAGCCAGGTTATGAGAATTATCATCCGCTTCAAAGTCTGCGTGATAGAGTACGCCCATGGTGCTTACTACAATCTCTTTTGCAGCTAATCCTGTAATGAGACTAATCCCAATTTTCCAATCGAATCCAAGAGGTAATAAAACCGGTTCTACGAACTTTCCCATCTGCCCTATATAAGATTGTTCTTGATGAGTTCCCTCCTTTTCTAATTCCAATGCTAGCACCAGCTTCTCTTTTTCAAGTGAAGATAGTGTTTCATTGAGTTCTACTTGAGCAATCTGTTGATCATACTCCGCAAGTAGCTCTTTATTTTGTGGAAAATAGCTCAATGCCCATATCAAAATAGAGGCCACCAGAATAACAGTACCCATTTTGCGCAGATACTGCGAAGCTTTATGCCACATGTGGCGTAAAGTATTACGCATAGTTGGAAGACGGTATGGAGGCAATTCCATTACAAAAGGAACATCCTGTCTAGAGAACACCGTATTTTTCAATAATAGCGCACTGAGGACTGCAATTAAAATTCCAATCAGATAGATCGAAAAGAGTATTAAGCCCTGATGCTTAGGAAAGAAAGCTGAAATAATCAACAGATAAACGGGTAAACGAGCACTACAAGACATAAATGGAATGAGGAGCATTGTCATAATCCGATCTTTCCTATTTTCCAGTGTTCGGGTTGCCATAATGGCCGGTACATTACATCCAAAACCCATCAACAATGGGATAAAAGATTTTCCATGAAGTCCGATTTTATGCATCAATTTATCCATCATAAAGGAGACCCTTGCCATATAGCCGGTATCCTCCATCAGGGAGATAAAAAAGAAGAGAATCAGAATATTGGGTAAAAAGACGATCACTCCACCAACTCCGCCAATTACACCATCAATCAAGAGATCATGGAGTGTGCCTTCCGGAATTTTTGTAGATAATAGTTTTCCTAGATACCCGACACCCATCTCAATCCATTCCATCGGATAAGCTCCCAATGTAAAGGTAGTTTGAAACATCAACCACATAAAAAAGAAAAAGATAGGAAATCCCAAATATTTATGAGTCAAGAAACGGTCAAAATTTTTCTTCTTTTTAAGAGTCTCTCTTTTCTTAGGAGAGACCGTTTCGAGCAGTGCTCCCGAAATAAATCCATATTTTGCGTCAGCAATCACCGTTTCCGACCTCTCTTTGTACTCTCTTTCCAACCGACGGATCTCTGATTCTGTTATTTTTTTAACAGACTCATAATTAGAACAGATTTTCAGTCGATCTAATGTAGATTGATCTCTTTCCAACAATTTAATAGCCAAATATCGCTTAGAATATTGGTCTGTCAACTCCTTATTCTTACGTAGCTCTGCACGAATACGATCTATCGATTCTTCAATCATGGAGCCATAGTTGATATGAATATGGCGAGTGATTGGATCCTGATCTTCATACACCTCTATAATCTTTTCAAGCAGTGCTACCAATCCCACTCCTTTCACAGCAATAGTGGGGACGATTGGAATACCGAGCAGCAAACCCAAATCGTGATAATTCAAGTCTATTCCCTTATACTCCAACTCGTCGTACATATTTAAAGCAATCACCACCTTGATATCCATATCGATCAGTTGTGTTGTCAGGAAAAGATTTCTTTCCAAGTTAGAAGCATCAACTACATTAACCACTACATCCGGTTTCTTTTCCCCAATATGATTTCTGACAAACAACTCTTCCGGGGTATATTCAGTAATCGAGTAGGTTCCGGGAAGATCTGTAAAGTTCATTTTATAAGACTCAAACTTCACTACTGCCTCTTTGATATCTACAGTAACCCCTCCATAATTCCCTACCCTCTCGTGCGATCCGGAAACTCTGTTAAAAAGGGTTGTTTTTCCGGAATTAGGATTACCCACTAGAGCTACATTAATTCGTTTTGTCTTAGGAATGCCCCGCATGCGTGGCGTTTCTTCAACTATTATACCCTCATAATGAAAAAGCTGTTGTAGGTCCCCCTCTATAATTGGTTCTACTTCAATCATAGCAGCTTCACTTCGTCTCAGGGACATATTGTAGCCCATAATTTCATACTCTATCGGATCCTGCAAAGGTGCATTTTTGATCACTTTGACCTTTTTCCCCTTCACAAATCCCATCTCAGTGATTCTTTTTCGAAACGCACCATGACCCAAAACCTTGGTGATATATACAGACTCTCCTGTTGGAATATCAGAGAGATAAATATGACAATTTCTATTTCCCATCATCTTCAACTATTAGCGGTGCAAAAATAAAAAGAAAATAGAAAAACAACTATCATTAAAATAGGTGAAATATAAAGAAATTAATCACTACTATTAGTGAGCCAGTGTAATCTGATCAATAGTTACATAGTTATTAGTAACCGCATAAATCGTCAAACCTGAAACCGACTTAATTCCTGTCTTCTGGGATATGTTTTTTCTATGCGTGTTAACGGTATGCACACTGATATTGAGGTGATCAGCAATCTGCTTGTTAGTATACCCTTGTGCTAAGAGCTGTAGGACTTCAATTTCACGGTCGCTTAGAAGTAAGTTCTGAGAAGCTTGGTCCCCCTTTTTTGATTGAATCACCTGAGAAACAGTATGATTTATCATCTCCTGTGAATCCTGTATAGTGATCACAGCATCAAATTGACTCAAAACTTTAGGATCAACATACATATAGCAAAACGCTATCAAACTAATTTTTAAATATTTAGAACGCAACTGTTGAAACTCCTTGGGGCTATATTGGACAGAATGAGGATTGATAAAAACAACGCTCTCCTCATGAAGATCTAAACCAAACTCCAATTCTTGAAAGCTGAATACCTGTTTGATTTTCCGGGCATGTTGAGCCGGTTGCAATAGCTGAACCAACCCTTCATACAGAATCGAAGAAGATTCCAAAATCAGAATGGATGTATCCGGTTTCATTGCTTCCTTTTTATAGTTTGTTCCACATTTTGAGCTAAAGGAATCAAGATCTGCTCTTCAATTTTACTATGGATCTTCAAATCATAATCCAACTCCACCAAGTTCAGGAAAAGACTCCTTCTAATATGAAAGTCTTTCTGATAAGGTAAGTATTTCACTAACAGATTCATCAAGTCATCCAGTTTTTCTTCAATATCATCATGATGTTCAACATAATCGCTCACAGAATAGGTCATCATATTTGGAGCTATTTCGGCATCAGATGCAGTTTGATAGAGTTGTTCAATATAAGGATGGGCAACTTCTAACTCATAATTCAGGTGTTCTCGTACCTCATCGAAGTAAAGTTTAAAAAAACGTTCCAACAGTGCAATTTCTTTGGAATCATTCAATTGCTGAATCTCTTGAATAGCACGTTCAATTTTCGGATAGATATCATCCAAATAATACCTGTGGGTATTATTTAAAAACTGAATAATCGTGGGGAGATCACCTACAGTTATAGCAGTAGAATCTGCAACTTCATGATGCAGGTAAAGATTACCGATTGCAATAAAAAGCGCTTCACTGATCTTATATTGCTGACAAATCTCCGCCACCGTTTTACTTTGTAAAGGGGTATTGATATTAAAATGCTCCAAAAAAAGGATAAAGTGAGGATACTCAAGTATTACCTGAGCTACTTCAGTATCAGCATGTATATAAAACTGGGTGCCCATAATTATTTTCTTGTTACACCCTTACAACCATACTGTCTGTCAGCTTTAATTACAAAATACTCCTCATACATTTCAAAAGCCTCTTGAATAATCTGATGGGCTACATCCTTATTAAAGAACTCTTCTACCTCAACAGTTTTATTTTCCAATTTGGTATATTCTTCAAAAAAATTGCGTAACTCTGTAGTAAAGTGATCTGCCAACTCTGTAATATCGTTCACATAGTTGATACTGGGGTCACCTGCATTAACTGCAATAATCTTATCATCAGCTTCTCCATTATCCAGCATTCGCATTACACCAATCACCTTAGCCGGAACAATACAAAGAGGGACTATCTCCACCTGTGAAACAATCATAATGTCCAACGGGTCCTTATCATCGCAGTAGGTACGAGGGATAAAACCGTAATTTGCGGGATAATACATCGAAGAGTAAAGTACACGATCCAATATCAACAAACCACTCTCCTTATCTAATTCATACTTAGCACGACTTCCTTTTGGAATTTCTACAATACCATTAACAATTTGAGGAACTTCATGCCCGGGATTAACGCAGTGCCATGGATTAAATGTACCGGGCACCGGGTGACTCATAAATTTATTTTTAATCATAGCTATAATAGAATAAACAATAACCTGCAAAGGTATATCTTTTTTTTTATATTGGACATTTTTTCCTTTTTTCTTTGTAAAATGTAACAAAATCTTAATAATAGAATACAAAATAATGATTAATTATTGGTGAAAATCATATTTTTTGTACCTTTGCGGTTTTAAATCCAATGTCATATCATTTAGCGATTCAAATGAAAAAACTCGCACTTTTTCTGTCTATTTTATTCAGTTTATTGTGTATTAATGGGCAAGTTGTTACTATTGGAAGTGGAAACAGTACCAATACATCAATTCCAAGCGTATTAAGTCAAAATTACAGTTACTCGCAGCAAATTTACACAGCAACAGAAGTGGGTGATGCGGCTCCCATCTGCGGAATATCCTTATGGAAAACCTCAACCGAAACAATCTATCGTTACGTTACAATCTATTTGGGTCATACTCAACAAACACAGTTTACTTCCAACACCAACTGGATTCCAATCGGTGAATTGACACTTGTTTTCTCCGGAATTGTAAAATTTCTTCCTAATACGTGGAGTTATATCGGTTTTGACACCCCATTTCAGTATGATGGGGCTGATGGTAATCTTGTGGTCGCTTTTGATGACAACACTCAAATTAAGGAGGCAACTCAAACCTTCAAAGTTTTCAGTACACCAAATGGGACTATCCACAATAGTTCTGACGTAAATAATCCAAACCCCAGCTCTCCTGCGGCAGGAACACGTCTTAATGTACGGAATCAAATTAAAATCCATAAGTGTGCTCCTACATTGATGTCTAATACTTCTATCAATACTTGTGATTTATTATATTCAGATCCGGGGGGGATGGATGACTATAGCCCCAATCAAATCTTCACGCAAGTGATCACTAGTAGTACTCCGAACAATCGTTTAGAGGTTCACTTTTTAGAGTTTGATTTAGCTAATGGAGATACCCTCTGGATATACAATGGTAACGGTACCAATGCTCCGCTTATCGGGATCTTTGGAGCTTTTGTTAGCCCTTTTAATTTTACCTCATCCGGAAGTTCACTGACCTTTAAATTTAAAAGCGACAACAGTGTTGAATCCGCAGGATGGTTGGCTCAAATCCTATGTCGGAGTTGTACTCCGGTTTCAATTTCTACAGGATCTCCTTGCCAACCTGATCCTAACAGTATAACCGGCTACGCAGCCAAACCTTTCTGTACTGATGAAAACCCATACGGAATCGAATATCCATCCGGAACGTCAGGCAATACAAATTCTTATATTTCTGCCCCCGCCTGTCTCTGGTCAACACCGGCACCTGCATGGTACTTTATGCGAATTAGTGATCCTGGTGATATATTGATTTTTATTTCCCAGACTTCATCTTATGGTAGCGGATTAGATGTCGATTTTGCTTGTTGGGGTCCCTTTTATGCAGATAATCAGCAAGACTTTATGCAGCGTTGGTGCTGCGGAGAATATATCCTTCATAATGGATATGTCCCAAGTCACAGACCCCCAAATGGAGACCACACCAACGATATGGGCGGTTATCCCGTTTCCAATCTCATTGATTGTTCGTACAGAGCTGATGCTACAGAATGGGCTTTTATTCCGAATGCTCAAACGGGACAATACTACATCTTGCTCATAACCAATTATAGTCAACAAGCAGGAACAATTTTATTTAATACAGTTCCTCAATTCACCACTGGTAGTACCGACTGTTCTCTATTAGCTTCTGTCACCAGTAATGGTCAAATTTGCGAAGGAGAAACTATACACCTCTATTCTAACAATAATCAGCCCAATATCACCCACTCCTGGAATGGTCCTAACGGATTTACATCAACTCTCACCAATCCGGTTATAACTAATGCCACTCCGGCAAACTCAGGGACCTATTACCTAACCATTACCAATCAAGCAGGAAACAATGCTACTGACTCTACTCAGGTTATCGTACATCCTACTCCATCTGTAACGTTAAGCAGTACCGCTTTGAACATTTGTGTAGGCGATTCGGTGACACTTACTGCCGAAGGAGCCAATAGTTACAGTTGGAGTCACAATTTAGGACCGGGGAGCCAACACACTACCACCCCCCCAGATAGTATTACTTACATCGTAATCGGAAATAACTATGGATGTACAGATACAGCCAGCGTCACTATCGCTGTAAATCAGGTACCTCAAGTCCAAATCCAGGAACCGATAGGCAACTTATGTCCCAATATTGGCACCATGACCATTAGCAGCACTTCTTCCGGAGGAACACCGGAATATACCTATTCTTGGACCGGGTCCGGTATTGTAAATCAAAACAGCAACACGACCCTATTTAATCCCGATTCCTCACAATGTAATTCAGAATATCCTATTCTACTAGAAATCACTGACCAAAATCTCTGTAAAGGACGAGATTCCATTACCATTGAGGTCTCTGATGTTACGAACCCCCAGTTTACTACACTCCCCTTCCCATTTCAATATGCAGTAGGAACCTATCCTAACTACACCATGCCCGATCTTAACAATTTGGTCACCAATAACATCGGCGATAACTGTTGGAATACCAATCAGTTAACCGTATCACAAAGCATTGCTGCTGGGAGTATTATCAATGAAAATAGCTACGTACAAATCACTGTAACAGATCCTTGTAACAATAGTTGTACTGCATTGATTCGCATTATTACTCCTCTTTACATTCAGATGACCGATTCAAATCAAGTCAGTTGTTTTGGTGGCAATGATGGAAGTGCAACAGTGACTGTTCATGGAGGTATTCCACCCTATCAATACTTCTGGAATAATTCCACTTCATCGGGTGGTGCCGTCAATTCTTCCTTAGAAGCAGGGACATATCAAGTAACCGTGACAGACTCTTTAGGTATTTCATTAAATTGTAGCATCACTATTACGCAACCGGATAGCTTATTATCTGCGAATTATCTCACGACTGATGCGTACTGCGAACAGAATAATGGAACTTTTGAAGTAACTCCCTTAGGGGGAACTCCCCCCTATCAGTACAATTGGTCACAAGGAGGAAATAATGCAGAAATATTGGATTTGGAAGCAGGTGTTTATTCCTGTACCATCACTGATGCGCATGGATGCACAACGAGCCTCTCGGACACCATTCATAAACTCAATCCAGTGCAAATAATTGATGTTAACAGTCATCGTGAAACCTGCAACCAACAGAATGGATCCATTGAAATTACACTCTCTGAGGGAACACCTCCATACTATTACCTATGGAATAATGCCAGCGGTTCTTTCGGTAGCGAAATTACACAATTAGCCGGTGACTACTATTTCATCACTGTAACAGACCAGTATGGCTGTACTGACACCACTTCAATTGATGTCGGCAGTGTAGATTTTTCTGCTTCAGTTTTAGAAACCACTCCTTCCTATTGTGATCAAGACAATGGATCTGTTACGCTATCATTGACAGGAGATGTGGAAAATCCCCACATTGATTGGGGGCCTATTTTGCACCATGATGAATTGTACGCTGATCATCTTCCCGGTGGAATTTACACCGTATCTGTGGAAGATTATGGTTGTGTGGATACAGTTACATTTGAGATTGAAGAGATTCCGAATCCTATTGCTTGTTTTGATTTCAGTCCTGATGGAATGCTTACGACTGAACAGCTCGTTTCCTTTTACAACTGTTCTTCCAACGGAGAAAATTATGAGTGGAATTTTGGAGATGGTCACAATTCCACTATGATTAATCCCCAACATCAATACTTTAATGCGGGTAACTATAATGTAACCCTCTTTACATCCAATCAGTATGACTGTATAGATTCCACAAGTACACTCATTGTTGTTATTGATAAGGTTATGGTATATCTTCCTAACTCTTTTACGCCCAATCAAGATGGAGTTAATGACGTTTTTATTCCTATTTTCTCCTCTGTCAGTGAAATAGGATATCAATTCACTGTTTTTAATCGCTGGGGTGAAGTAATTTTTCAAACCACCAATCCATCAAAAGGATGGGATGGCACTCATCAGAATAAAACAGTCCCTGCCGGAATATATAGTTATTTACTTTTGTTCCAAAATGAAAATGGAAAAGAATTCAAGCGTTCTGGCTCAATACGCTTGATTAGATAACTTAAAAATGTATAACCGCTCCATTTTGAGTTAAAAGTAATTATTTCTGACATTTCAGCCACTTAAAGAACACTCAATAAATCGTTAAATGTTTATCGGACGATGGTTATTTGTCATCATGAATGTAACAAAATCTTAATATAAGAGTATAATATACAGAATATTAAGGTCATAAAAAACTAAATTTTTAACTTTTGAACACTTGAAGTGATTTTATCCACTAATTCGATGAGGCAACTTATACTTTTTCTATTTCTATTTTTTAACTTCTCATTCATTCATGGGCAGGATATAACTATTGGAAGTGGAAACAACACCAGCACATCAATTCCCAGTGTTTTAAGTCAAAATTACAGCTACTCACAGCAGATTTATACGGCAGCTGAAGTAGATAGTGCTGCTCCCATTTGTGGTATTTCCTTTTTTAAAACCTCAAGTGGTACAATCTATCGTTATGTTACTATCTATTTAGGTCATACTGAACAATCACAGTTTAGTTCTGATAACAGCTGGATTCCAACCGATGAATTAACACTTGTTTTCTCCGGAATGGTTAAGTTTCTTCCCAATACGTGGAGCTATATTAGTTTTGATACCCCATTCCAATATGATGGGAACAGTAATCTTGTAATCGCCTTTGATGATAACACTCAAATTAAGGAGGAAACTCAAACTTTCAGGGTTTTCAGTACATCAAACAACAGTTCTATCTATACTAGTTCTAACACAAACAATCCTAATCCTACCTCTCCCCCGGTGGGAACACGTCTTAATGTACGCAATCAAATAAAAATCCATAAATGTGCTCCCACACCCATGTCTAATACTCCTATTACTACCTGTAATTTGTTATATTCAGATCCGGGGGGAATGGATGACTATAGCCCCTATCAAACTTTCACACAAGTGATTACCAGCAGCACTACGAACAACCGTTTAGAAGTACGCTTTTTAGATTTTAATTTGGAAGATGGGGACACCCTCTGGATTTACAACGGAAACAGCATTAATGCTCCACTTATTGGAGTCTTTGGGATCTATGTTGACCCCTTTACTTTTACTTCATCAGGAAGTTCACTGACCTTCAGATTTAAAAGCGATAACAACATTGAATCCGCAGGATGGTTAGCCCAAATTCAATGTCGGAGTTGTACTCCGATTGCGACTACCACCGGATCACCTTGTCAACCTGATCCCAACAGTAGCACCGGCTATGCAGCCAAGCCTTTCTGTACTGATGAAAACCCATACGGGATCGAATATCCATCCGGAACATCCGGTAATACAACTGCTTATATTACTGCTCCCGGTTGTCTGGGATCAACACCGGCACCGGCATGGTACTTCATGCGAATCAATGAGCCCGGTGATCTATTGATTTTTATTTCCCAGACCTCAGCTTCCGGTTACGGATTAGATGTCGATTTTGCCTGTTGGGGTCCCTTTTATGCTGATAATCAAAATGATTTTATGCAACGTTGGTGTTGTGGGGAGTACATATTTTATGATGGATATATCCCAAGTCATAGACCCCTAAATGGAAATCACACTAATAGTATGGGCGGCTATCCGGTTTCTAACCTTATTGACTGTTCATACCATTGGGAATCAACAGAATGGGCTTTTATTCCCAATGCTCAAGAGGGACAATACTACATTTTACTCATTACCAATTATAGTAGATCACCGGGAGTGATCTCTTTCAATACTGTTCCCCAATACACCACGGGTAGTACCGATTGTTCCTTATTAGCTTCTATTAACAGTAGTGGAGATATTTGTGAAGGGGAATCCATCCACCTTAACAGCAATAATAATCAGCCCAATATCACCCACTCCTGGAATGGTCCTAACGGATTTACATCTTCTTATTCCAACCCGATCATACCTAATGCTACTTCGGCAAACTCGGGAACCTATTATCTGACTGTTACCAACCAAGTAGGAAACTCATCTACTGACTCCACCCAGGTTATGGTGCATCCCATTCCATCCGTTACGTTAAGCAGTAGCGCTCTGAGCATTTGTTCAGGCGAATCGGTGACACTCACTGCCGATGGAGCCAACAACTATAGTTGGAGTCACGATTTAGGACCTGGGAGCCAGCACAGTATCTTTCCCCCCAATAATTCTAATTACATAGTAATCGGAAATAGTAATGGATGTGTAGATACAGCACAAATCACTATCACAGTAAATCCTTTACCACAAGTCCAAATCCAGGAACCTATGGGCGAAATATGTCCTAATATCGGCTCTATTTCCATTAATAGTACCTCTTCAGGAGGGACTCCGGAATATCACTATTCATGGTCCGGCGCTGGCATTATGAACCAAAGCAACAGCAGCATTCAATTTAATCCCAATATCACGGAGTGTAATGGAGAATACCCTATTCTAGTAGAAATTACTGATCAAAATTTTTGTAAAGGACGAGATTCAATCTCCATCAACGTTTCTGATTTAATTAGCCCTCAGTTTTCAACACTTCCCTTACCATTTCAATATGCAACAGGAACTTTTCCCAACTATACCATGCCCGATCTTACCGATTTAGTCCGTAATAATAGCAGCGATAATTGTTGGAACACAAACCAATTAATCATCTCACAAAGCATTGCAGCGGGAACCATTCTCAATGGGAACAACTATGCGCAGGTCACTGTAACGGACCCTTGTGGAAACAGTTGTACCGCAATAATCCGCATTATTATTCCATTCCATATTCAAATGACCGATTCAAATCATGTCAGTTGTTTTGGTGGCAATGATGGAAGTGCAACAGTGAGTGGTTATGGGGGAATTCCACCCTATCAATACCAGTGGAGCAATTCTACCTCGCCGGGAGGTTCTGTCAATTCATTTCTGCAAGCAGGCACATATCAAGTAACCGTAACAGACTCATTAGGTGTATCATTGAGTTGTTGTATCACTATTACACAACCGAATCTATTATCTGTGAATTATATTGTAACTGACACATACTGTGAACAAAATAATGGAAGGTTCGAAGTAAATGCCTCCGGTGGGATCCCCCCCTATCAGTACAACTGGTCACAAGGAGAAAACGATGCTCAAGCATTAAATTTGGGAGAAGGAATCTACTCATGTACGATCACGGATGCGCATGGATGCACAGCAAGTCTTCATGATACCATTCATAAACTTAATCCGATGCATATAACTGAGGTTATCGTTCATCGTGAAACCTGCAACCAACAAAATGGATCAATTGAGATAACATTTGCAGAAGGAACTCCTCCATACGAATACCTATGGAACAATGCTGATGGTTCTTCCGGTAATGAGATCACCCAATTAGCCGGTGATTACTATTTCATCACTGTAACAGACCAGCATGGTTGTACCGACACCACCTCAGTAGAAGTCGGCAGTGTAAATTTTTCCACTTCAATTTTAGAAACCACTCCATCCTACTGTGAGCGAAACGATGGCACTGTTACGTTATCGTTGACGGGAGATATTGAGAATCCTTATATTGATTGGGGTCCTATTTTGCACCATAATGAGTTGTATGCCTATCACCTTTCAGGTGGAACTTATACAGTATATGTTGAAGATTACGGTTGTATTGATACAGTTTCATTTGAAATTGAAGAATATCTCAACCCCATTGCCTGTTTCAATTTCGATCCTGAAGGCGAGATTAGGATCAACCAAACAATCTATTTTTACAACTGTTCTACTCAAGGAGATGCTTATGAGTGGAATTTTGGGGATGGGTACAATGCTATCGGTTTTAATGCCCAACATCAATACCAAAGTTTAGGTAGTTATAGAGTAACCCTTTTAACCTCCAATCAATATGGCTGTATTGATTCCACAAGTGTACATATTGTTGTCTTTGATGAAGTTACGGTATATATTCCTAACTCCTTCACTCCTAATCAGGATGGAGTTAATGACCTTTTCATTCCTATTTTCTCCTCCGTAAGTGAAACAGGATATCAGTTGAGCATTTTTAATCGCTGGGGTGAGGTTATTTTTCAAACTACCAATCCTTCAAATGGATGGGATGGGACCCATTATAATAAAGAAGTGCCTACCGGAACATATAGTTTCCTACTTTTCTTCCAAAATAAAAATGGAAAACAATTCAAGCGTTCCGGATCTATAAACTTGATCAGATAAACCTGAGAAGCATATCAAAATTCTATTTTGAATTAGAAACAACCACTTCTAATATTTTAGCCATTTAAACAACTCACGATACGTTACTTTTTTTCCATACATCAGGACACCTACTCGATAAATCTTAGCTGCAAACCAAACGCAGAGGATAAAGAAAGCCACTGCAATAGCCATTGAAGCGAAAAGTTGACCAGCCGGTACTCCGGAAGGCAAACGAATCATCATAGCAATTGGTGAGGTCAATGGAATCATAGAAAACCAGAATGCAATCGATCCATTGGGATCCTCAGTAATGGGCACTATAAGTACCATTGCAAGAATAAGCGGAATGGTCACCGGCAGCGTAAACTGTTGCGAATCTGCCTCATTATCAACTGCAGAACCTACTGCAGCAAAGAGTGCTGCATAAATCAGGTATCCGATCAAAAAATAGAATAGAAAACAAAGTAAAAGTACAGTAAAAGAAATATTGAAATAGTTATCAATCTTCGTAAAAATAGAGGTTTGTACTGTTGCTGCACTATTCATATCTACCATAGGTATTTGCGTTTCACCAGGTAAAGTAGCCGCTTGTTCTGCCACCTCAGGAGTTACTTCAAAAAGTGAAGGAGCAGAAAGCTGAACACCGTATATAATCGCAAATGTCAGAACAACCCATATCAAAAACTGTGTTAACCCAACCATGGCAATGCCTATAATTTTTCCCATCATTAATTGAATCGGTTTAACCGAAGAAATCAACACTTCTACAATCCGATTTGTCTTTTCCTCCAACACCCCTCTCAAAACTTGAGAAGCAAAGAGGAATATAAAAAAATAGATTGCCATACCACTAAATATACCCACTACACGTACCAAATCGGTATTGCTCTCCTTCTCATTACCGGAAGCATCAATTTTAATATTGGAAACCGAACTTTTAGTCAGGCTCTTCATCTTTTCATAATTCACCGGATCAATTTGGAAACTATCAATCAATACTCTATCAAAGAGTAATTTATCTATCTGACTCTCAATCAAAGAGCTAAAATTCATTGACGGTTCTTCTTTATAGAAAAGATTGGTTTTAATCGACTGAGTTCCTTCTAAAATATGTAAAACAGCATCATATCCACTGTCAAATGACTCTGACTTAATCAGTTCCACATCTCCGCTACGATACACAAACTTTGTTTTATCCGTATCAGTGAATTTATTAATAAAAAAATCATTATCATCCACCACGACTACTTTCATCACCTTTTGTGTCTGTTGAGCTACAATCACGGGCACCACAAAAAGGGCAGCCATTAGAATTGGCCCAATTATCGTCATAACAATAAAGCTTTTCTTTTTTACCCGTGTAAGATATTCACGTGCAATAATCAGTTTAATCTTATTCATTACTTTGTAGCGTTAACCTGTTTAATAAAAATAGAATTCATAGAAGGCAATATCTCTTTAAATGATACAATAGTTCCAAGAGGGATCAGGGAGTTCAATAGCGTATTACCGGATACTCCCTCATTCAATTGAAATATAAGCATTAAGCCCGATGGTGAAAGATGACTCTCCTTCAATGTAAAAAGTTCATTATCTTGTAATTGTGGAAGTAACTCCTCTCCTGCATCAATGGTAACCTCAAAAAGGTGCTCCTTAAATTGTTGTTTTATATCGTGAAGATTACCCTCCAGCACCTTTTTGGCCTTGTTGATTAGAACTATATCATCACAAATCTCCTCTACTGACTCCATATTGTGTGTTGAAAGAATAATGGTTGTTCCCTCCTCCTTGAGTCGTAAAATCTCCGTTTTAATTATATTTGTATTAATCGGGTCAAAGCCGCTAAAAGGTTCATCAAGAATTAAAAAATCAGGTTGATGAACAATAGTAGTAATGAATTGGACTTTCTGCTGCATTCCTTTGGACAGCTCCTCTACTTTTTTATCCCACCACCCTTCAATCTCAAATTTTCTAAACCAGTATACCAGGCGTTCCAAAGCAGTCTGTTTACTTATTCCTTTTAATTGAGCAAGATATAGAGCTTGCTCTCCAACTTTCATCTTTTTATAGAGTCCTCGTTCTTCCGGGAGATATCCAATCCGTTCCACATCCTCTTTTTGGATGGGGCGTCCATCAAAAAGAATTGTTCCATCATCCGGAGCAGTGATCTGATTGATCATGCGAATGAGTGTTGTTTTTCCTGCGCCATTGGGGCCTAGAAGTCCAAAAATAGTTCCTCTTGCTACCGAAAAAGAAACATCATCAATAGCTAAGTGGTGAGCATAACGCTTTGTAACAGCTTGAACCTCTATTATTTGATTTATCTTATTAGTAATTTCTTGGGTTCGATCCATTTCTCTTTCTATATTTTTTCTTTCTTTGTCGTCCTGTAGTAGAAGCATGTCCTCTTGAGCCGTAATTAGCTGTCTTCATTAAATTATGTGTACTTTCCAACACAGTATCGGAAGGAAGATTAATTTTTCCTTCTGAGAGTTCTCTTAAATGTTCGATCAATACATGATCTTTCACAGAGGACTTATTTTGCAATATATAGCTCTTTTTAAGGTAATTAGCCAGTTCGATAGCCCACCGATTTCGATAGGTTTCCGGATATGAAGCCACCAACTTAACTACATTTTCAATGTTTCTACCGTAAGTGCGAAACATTATTTTATCTCTATTGTATTGATGTTTCACTATTTTTCTCTCCGGATTACGTAACGGTGGCTCAACAACCGGTGTACTCAATTCCAACTTATAATCGGACATAATATACATGTGATCCCACAACTTATGCCAGTAATCAACCGAGCGACTCCGTCTTCGATCTAAATAATCCTGTTGATGTTTTTGATCCGGATAGAGTTGTGACATAATTTTAATCACACCTTTGGCCGCTTTAGTACGTTCTTCAATATCTTCAATAGCAACTACGCTTTCAATCAACTTTTGAATATTTCTACCATATTCACGGATAATCAACGGGTCTCGTTCAGTGTTATATTCCATTTTAGATTTATTTTTAGTTTATTTTAATTGAGTTAATGTAGAGGGGATCCTTCTCCATGACCACTTTTTAGTTACCACACCCTTTTCGATCAGAATCAAGCCGGGATTGGAACGAATTGCATCACGAGTCATAAAAGGACCCTTAACCGGATCTATCAGATTCTGATAGATCGGAAATGTGAGTTGATATTGAGAAATAAAGGAGACTATCTTGTCATGACTATCATTAGTAACAGCAACAAAAGGAATTCCCGCTTCTTGACAAGCCGCAACCAAAGAATGTAAAGATTTACCTTTCATTGCTTTGGATTTAGCATCATCCAAATTATGAACAAAAAGGATGAATAGTCGCTCTTGATCCGGATTAATATAGTTAGGTGCATGATCTCTTCCCATACTATCCAACATGTTAAAGCCGTTTATTTCAGCTTCAATTGCAGGAGCCACAACCGAATCGATACGATCAATATACTCATATTCATCGTAAAAATTGAGTTTCTCATCCAAAATAGTACCCATCTGCTCCTCTGTCAGCATAATCTGATCAGTGGAGTCAGTATTATTTTGATAAATAAAGAGCATCTCTTTTTTAGCCGGCATATCAATGAAAGTGTTGACTACCTGATCCCCTACCCTCCAATTGGAAAAATCTACAGGAGGAAGGAACACCAAAGAATAGATCTGCACAGCTACGACTATCGCCAATCCCACAAAAGTTAAAAGAAGTTTTCCCAAAGCGGTGGCTTTCAATTCAGGTATTTTTTTATAATTAAGATAAATAATTATCGTAGGGATAATAATCACCACATTTTTTAGGAAGGTTTCCAAATTACTCATGGATATTGCCTGTCCAAAACAGCCACAATCTTTTACAACCCCAAAATTATACCCATAATTCACTTCTAAATGTTCTGCTACTGCAAGCCAAAGGGTCAAGAAGAAGAAGAAAACCATAAAGAGTAAATAACCCAAGGCAGTCCATCTCACCTGAATTCTGAAAAGCAGCATAAAACCCAAAAGAAATTCTGCGATTACAGGAATAAAACCTATATAAAATGATGCCTGATGCAAAAAGGTAATTCCGAAAGAGTTAAAATACTCATCCATCTTGATCCCCCAATCAATTGGGTCGATCGCTTTAGTCATTCCAGAAAATAAAAATAGTAGCGCTAAAGCGATTCTTAATACCATAATCCATATCGGTTCCCGATTTTTATTTCTCATATTCATTTTTTTATAAAGTTAATTTAATCATAGCAAAAACTGCATAGTTAATCATATCATAATAGTTAGCAGCAATTCCTTCTGAAACTAAGGTTTTTCCTTCATTGTCCTCAATCTGTTTGACTCTCAATAATTTCATGAGAATAATATCCGTCAAGGAACTTACTCTCATCTGCCGCCATGCTTCATCATAATCATGATTTTTATTCAACATCAAAGATTGTGCCTCCTGAATATAGAAGTCATAGAGTGATAAGATATGCTCTGCAGTTTCATCCTGTTCAGGGGCATTGAGTACTCCCTTTTCCAGCTGAATCAGTGCCATCACACAATAGTTAATAATGCCAATCCATTCGGGAATCACTCCCTCTTCTACCTTAGCGACCCCTTTTTCCTCAATAGAGCGAATTCGTTGTGCTTTGATAAAGATTTGATCTGTAAGTGATGAAGTACGTAAAACACGCCATGCAGTCCCATAATCTTTTGCTTTCTTTTCAAAAAGCTCCCGACAGCGAGTTACTACTTGATTATACTCTTCTATTGTTTGATTCATATTTCACTAATACTATTCAATACCTATTTTTTAATCACCTTTTGTACTCTTTGAGTTTGATCCACTCCCTTAATTGTTAAGAAGTACGTTCCTGTGGCTAATCTGGAAATATCGATTGTAGCTTCTTGAACTCCGCTAAAATCTGTCATAAAAATAGTTTTCCCAGTCATATCTGTACACTGAATTGTTTCTATCTGTTTTTCCGACTCAACAAACAAAAGATCTTGTGCAGGAATAGGATATACTTTACAATTCATGTCATAATTTTGACAAATTCCCACTGAAATTTCTTCAAAAGAGACTGATATGGGATACTCTATCTCAATCTGATCATAACTAACCTTAAGTACAAAATCAACCGGTACAAGAAACACTCCCCGGGCATTGGATCGAATTGTAAAGTTCAGATTAGCTATCGCTTGTGAAACCTGATTCGGTAGTTGTTGAAATCCCCCTTGAACAATCTCCACATCAGGATGTTCAGTAATCAAACGTACTTGAGGAATATGTGCTGTATATGGAGAAACATTTTTAAGCTGTACACTTAATTGTGCAGAAACACCCAATGGAATTTTATCGACAGAAACACCACCAATACTCAAATCATAAGAGATCATCTCCAGGATTGGAAGATCCTCTTCTACCGGAGTTCCTGCAGATGGGAATACAATATTATCAATCCAAACACAGTCAGAACCACTACTCACAGAAACATCTTTTTTGTACTCAAATCTATATATATGCGTACCCGCTGTTACAGGAAAAGATGAGAGTTGATAACTACTATTTCCTGAAACTGTTTCCTTTGCCTCTCCATCAATATAAAAAGTAAACTTATCATAATTTGCTTCTGAAGAGACTCTGCGAAAATAACTGATATTACCATCTGCATGAGCTTGCATTGTAATTTGAAGGATTGATGATGCATTATGAGACAAACCGGTTTTGGATTTTGCTGAATAGGTTCCGGCGTACACATTGGAGGTTACTATTTCCCAAGGATTATAAGTGTTGACCCAAGGAAATTTTGAAAAATTGCCGGTTTCGAAGTCTTCACTCACTCTACCAATGGGCAAGTAGATAGTCTGATTCACCTCATAATCTCCTTTATAAAACTTAAAATGAAGAGGTATTAAATCACCTGTTTCCAAATTATCTCCCAAAGTAACATTAAAAGTGATTATCACAGTTTGATCCGAAGTGATCGATTCAATCTCTTGCACATCACCCTCCACCACAGCATGTGATGTGAAAGAAATGAGATTTGATCTCAAACCAAACAGAGTACCCATTCCCTCATTTTTTACTCTAACTTTAACATTCACTTGCTCTCCCGCATCAAATAGCTGATCGCCATTGCCATTTAACTCAGTAAACTGCACAGATTGATACACTAAATCAGGTGATAAAAGCTGTAATACAACCTTTTTTAAACTATTATTATCAGCAGAATACACATTTACATAAAGTTCTGCAATTGTTCTATTAGGAAAGTAATTAGCTACCTGAAAAGAGAGTATTTCAGAGAGATCTATTTCTCCCCCTTGATTCAAATTTCCAACATAAACAGAATCAGTTAACACATTAATATAAGGTGAATTTGTAGATAAAGTCGCATATACACCGGTTGCATCGGCAACACCCAAGTTAGAAACCACAAGGTTGAGTCCCATCACTGAATTGATATAAGGTTGGTGACCGGGCATTAAAGCGGCAGTAGAAGCTACAACATAAGCACCTGAAGGCACAATCACGTTGATGGTCTCGAAATATTGCTGATAATGCTGTCCCCATGCTGCCAACTCATACTCTCCGGGTTCTGTCAATGGATCAAACGTCAAAGTTACTGCACCTGTTGCATCTGCAAAATTGGCTCCAATCAATACACCCTCTTTCACTAGCGCCACATAAGCGTGAGGTGCTGCTGTCAAACTCATACTATTCATTCCCACAGTCAGTACTGCCGGAGCTGTTACATTCATCTCATCAGGCTGGGTAAGATAAGAGATCACCGATGGATCTCCAAACAGATGGTACACTTCCCAATAGTACTTTTTAAGAGAAGAAGTTGAAGATTGTACTGCCAGGTTTCCCGCTTGACAAATCGCCATGTTAGAAACCATCCATTCACTATGAGCCTCATTATGAGTATGGAAAAGACGGTCATAGGCACCCAAATTATTCGATTGATAAGTAGGATTTGCTGTAACGGAAGATCTTAATCCTACAGCCCAATAAAAATCCTCATTCCAATAGGTGTTGTTGGATGCTCCAATATAGGCCATAGCACCTTTTTTATTGGCTCTCAATAATGCTTCTCCGAAGCAAACTGAATTATCAAACATACCCGACTGACAACAATTACCAATCATTAATCCATACTTATTCTCATTATTCATACTTGACACATGCTGAGTCTCAAAAGCTGGATCAGCCCAACCGGCAGAACTACAATGTGCCGTATAGTTTGCATAGCCCACTCCATTCCCAATCTGCTGACGAATCAGTGCTGCTTGTGAAGAACAAGGGTGGAGGTGTATGTTAATATTAGAATAACCATATCCTGTATTAACATAGTTACTAGACAAATAGTTCACTTGTCCGTTAGCATGAGTTTGAGACCAATAGCTGTCATAACCGGCAACCAAAACCGCATCATCTAAATAGGCTGGATTCGGCATGGTGTACATTTCGTACATCAAAGTCTTCTCTATCTGAGGTGCCAGTTCACTAGCATTTGTGGCAGAAAAACGACCATAATAGGCATCAGGAAGATGATCTCCTGTTGTAAAAGTGACATAGTAGAGGTCTGTTACATGACTACCTTCTGTACCTGAAAATGTAGGGACCTGTGCCACATCACCCACAAAAAGAACAAAGGTAGGAGCAGGATTGACATCAGTAGCATTATCGTACTGTGCTTTCAAATAGTTTTTAATGGAAGTAGTTGTTGTACCTACACTGGGATTGTTAGTCAAAGCTAAATCAACAATAAATCCTTTCCGTTTTTTCCACTCAATAAAGGGTGCCAATTGTTCTTCAAACATCGGATGAGAAACGATCACCATTTTTATAGGATTATGGTTCCACTCTGCACGTTGCGGTTCAGTCGGATTCACCAAAAGAGATGTAGGAACACTCATCATAGGAGAATTGTAACGACTCTTCATAGCTGCCGTTGCTTCCGGTCTGGAGTTCACAAAACGAATCTCTACATCTACAGACTGATAGACTTTAAACTGTTCTGTAACAGGATTATAAGATACAGGCGAAAAGGTTAACTCTGCCAGATTCTGATCTCGCATTTGACCTATCGGATTAACCGTCACCAAAGGAGTAGCAGCAAAAAACTGATCCTGTTGATACGTTTGATCATTTTTAATTAAGGCGATAGGACCTTCAAATGATTTTTCATAAGAAGGCTGTGCAGGAAAAACAGGATAACCAATATTCAAAGCCTCAGCATTGTACACAATAAAATCTCCGGGAGTTATAACCAACTCTATATCATCACAAAGAGGAATCTCAATTAATTTTACAAGAGTAGGCAATTCAGGATCCCCAACCTGTACGGATGAGTGAAACTGATCCATCACTAAACGGGAAAAATAACCCGCATCCGTCTTTACTTCAACGCTAGTTAATGTTGTACTTTTCAATTTCAACTCAATCTTTTCGCTATCATTATGCATTAAACGATAAGCTTGTTGTGCTTGCACTCCAACTGACAATGCAATAAGCAGAATCAGTAACATCGATGTTTTGAATTCTATTTTCATTCTATATATTTTTTATTATTATTAAAGATCAATTCAACCCGCGAAGATATAGAAAAAAAACATACATCCTATTTCTCTTTTTATAAAAAAGAAAAAAAGGGGGGATGTCCAGCCTCCTCCCTTTAGTTTTTTCATCGCTCTCAGTCGGAAAGATTAATTGTATTCTATACGTGTTCTTTCTGTATGTATTAATTCGCCACTTTCATTAAAATAATTTTTTTGAATAGTTCCCGGGGAATCACCATCATAAGTGTAATTATATATAATGGAATCAAACGATTCACCATAATAAACAGTTTCTTTCCCTGGATTATTTTTGCTAAATACGTTATAAAAATTGGAGTGATAATAAGTAAATGGGTAAAAATTGTACCAAATATTAGAGTGAGTATCATAATCAGAATAAATGGTAGCATCGTATCCATCACCACTTATTGATGTAAGATTCTCTCCGTCATAAGAAAGATAAAAGACAAAAGTATCCTTACTCTGGTTAGCTAATTTTTCAGCAACTATTTTCATGCCCTTTTCCGATAATAATTTACCCATAAAACTTCTTTCAATCATACTGATTACATTTTTACACACATTGTAACCATAAATTGTAATCGTGGAAATCTTTTTACCTTTATATTGGAATGTAATTTCAGACCTAAGAATATCGTCAGAATCAAAAAAATTAATCTTTTTAAACTGTTTATCAGCATAAATATATTCAGCGTACAATCCATTATCATCTATAATTTTAACTATTTTATTCCCTTCATATATAAACTCCTCTTCCGCCAAAAACTCACCCTTATAATAATAAGTAATAGATGACAACCTTTTACCATTCCACTTCCACTCTTCTACCAAATATTCAGGGTCTGCTCCATATTGTTTATACACTTTAAAGATCTTCTTTTTGGGTTTATAAACACCTGCCTGTTCCTCACATGAGGTAAATAAAATTGCAACTACTACGACAACTAAAATCGCTAATAAAAAAACGATTAACTTTTTCATATTTTTCATTTTAAAATTACAAGACTTCTAAATGAGAAAAGTTAGAGATTGAAGTCCTCTCAAATCTCTTAACTCAAATATTGACACTGCAAATATAATTGTTTTTTCCCAATAAAACAAAAAAAGTTGTACCCCTCGATCCCCCGTACTTATTATATCGCTCTCAATCGAAAGAACTATTCATATTTGATATGAGTTGTTGATTGTGAACTTTCACCCAAATAATCTACATGAGATTGAATTGTTACCGGAAAATCACCATCATAAGTATAAATATGGGTAATGGTATAATGGGTCTCACCATGATCCTTAACAGTTATTTTTCCGGGATTATTTTTACTAAACACCTGACAATCAATATCATCATGAAAGGTAGAAAATGGGAAGAAACGGTACAAAACATTAGAATGGGTATCATAATCTGAATAAATCGTAACATCACTCCCTTCAGTTATTGATGAGAGATTCTCCCCTTCATAAGAAAGATTAAAAACAAGAGATTCCTTAGCAGGGTTAGCTAATTTTTTTGCAACTACGTTCATTCTCTCTTTCGGTAATAATTTACTCATAAAACCTCTTTCAAACATGCTGATTGCACTTTTATCCATATCGTATGGGCTAATTGTAATAACAGAAACTTTTTTTCCGTCATATTTGAATATAACCTCGGCAAAAAGATCACCGGTAGGTTCATAACATTTAATTTTTTCAAATTTCTTACCATCATAAACAAACTCAGCATAATACCCTAAATTATCTACAATTTTAGCCACCTTTTTACCATCATATATAAACTCATCTTTACCTCTATACTCACCTCTTATATAATAACTGACAGAAGTCACTTTGTCACCATTCCATTTCCAAAACATTTGCTCTATATACTCATCCTCCCCCGGTTCTTGCTCATACACAGTGGAAATCTTCTTTTCCGGTTTATAAACACCCGCTTGTTCCTCACATGAGGTAAAAGAAATTGAAACTACTGCAACAGCTACAATAGTTAATAAAAAAACTGTTAACTTTTTCATATCTTCATTTTTTAAATTGATATAACTATTTGTATACGATACGATTTATTGTTGTTGAACTACCTTCTGAAGAAACTGTATTAGACTGGATCGTTACCGGAAAATCATCATCATAAGTATAAACATAAGTAGTAGTAATAGTATTTACTCCTTCCTTAAAAATTGATTTTCCCGGATTATTTTTGCTGAATATGTGAAGATAGAGTTCAACCTGGTAGGTAGAAAACGGATGGAATTTAAACCAGGGATTAGAGCGGGTATCATAATTGGAATAAGTTACAACGTACTCATCCGTGGTTATCGATAAAATATTGTCCCCTTCATAAGCAAGATTAAAAACAATAGTTTCTTTAGTTGGGTTAGCTAATTTTTCAGCAACTATTTTCATCCCTCTTTCCGGCAACAATTTACCCATAAAACCTCTTTCAATCATACCAATTACATTTTTATCCATTTCATAATTATAAACTGTAATCTTGGAAATCTTTTTTTTATCATATTGAAATGTAATCTTAGCTAAAAGATCATCTATAGGAGAATAATATTCAATTCTTTCAAGTTTTTCATCAGCATAAAAATACTCTGAATAGTATCCTAAAAAATCTTTGATTTGAAATATTCTGTCCTCCTTATATACGAATAGATCTTTACCCTCAAGTTCAATGTCATTATAAAAATAGATACAATGGAGTCTATCTTCAGACATTCCCCAATCCCATTCTTCTTTTAAATGCTCTGCCTCTCCGTCCTCTTTTTCATGTATATATAAAATCTTTTTCCTAGGGTTATAAGTATCATCTGATTCCCTACATGAGGTAAAAGAAATTGAAACTACTGCAAAAGCTACAATAGTTAATAAAAAAACAGTTAACTTTTTCACATCTTCATTTTTTTTAATACAAAACTTTAAATTTAAAAAGCTCAGAAACTAAAGTCCGCTCAAATCTATTGGCTCAATATCAACAGTGCAAAGATATATAAATTTTCGTTATAAAAAAAAGAAGGAGGAATATCTTAGCTCCCCCCTTTTTTTTATTATATCATACTAAAAAGAAAAAAACTACTTATATTCTATCCGAGTCGTTGATGCATAACTCTCATCTCCATAAACCGTGTTAGATTGGATCGTTGCTGGATAATCTCCGTTATAAGTGTAAATATAACTGGTAGTAATAGTAAACGCCCCAATGTCATAACTTGATTTTCCGGGGTTATTTTTGCTAAATATGTAATATATCGTATTATTATCATAAGTAGAAAATGGGCAGAAATTGTACAAAACATTAGTGTGAGTATCGTAATTTGAAAAAGTAATAGATTCATCTTCCACTTTAATTGATGCAAGGTTATCCCCTTCATAAGAAAGATTCATAACTACACTTTCTTTAGAGTGGTTACTCATTTTTTTAGCAACTATTTCCATTCCCTCTTTCGATAAAAGTTGACCTATAAAGCCTCTGTTCATCATGCTGATTAGATTTTTATCCATTTCATCATCATAAAAATGAAGTGTAATCTTAGAAATTTTTTTCCCATCATATTGAAATACATACTCAACCATTAGTTCCCTGTTAGGGTCATAAAACTTTATTTTATCAAATTGCTTATCGAGATAAGAAAACTCAGCATAGTATCCGTAATTATCCCTAACTTTCACTACTCTATCCCCGTCATAAGTATACTCATCCATACCCTCAAATTCACCCTCATAATAAAAGGTGATAGAAGCCAATTTATCTCCATCCCATGCCCACTCTTGACTTAAATACTCAGCTTCTCCTAACTCTTTTTGATACAGTTTAGCAATTTTTTTCTTGGGGTTATAAACACCGGCAGGATCCTCACATGAGGTAAACGAAACAGATACTATCACAATAACCAGGATAGTTGACAAAACAACACTTAATTTTTTCATATTTTCATTGTTTTAGTGATAAGACTTCCTATTTGGAAAGTTAAGAGATTGAAGTCTTCCGGGATCTCATAACTAAACAATAACGTTACAGATATATAATTTATTTCTTTAAGATAAAAAATAAAAAAAGGGGGGATGCCCAGCCTCCTCCCTTTAGTTTTTTCATCGCTCTCAGTCGGAAAGATTACTGATACTCGATACGAGTTGTGGATGTAGATTCGTAATCAAAATCATCATCCTCATCGTCATGGCTCAGGTTAGATTTAATAATTACCGGAAAATCACCATCATAAGTATAAATATAGGTTATAACATCAGTGTCTGATCCATACTTGTAAACTATTTTCCGAGGATTATTTTTGCTAAATCCATATGCTTCATATACTGATTTATAAAGACGTAATTTAAAGAAATTGAACCAAATATTAGAGTGATTATCATAATCTGAAAAGTGAATAGACTCATCATTCATACTTACTGAAGAAAGATTGTCCCCTTTATAAGAAAAATTCATTACAAGGGATTCTTTAGATTGATTGGCTAATTTTTTAGAAACTATTTTCATTCCCTCTTTAGATAACAGTTTACCCATAAAGCCTCTTTCAAGCATGTATATTACATCTTTATCTATATTATCTTCATACCTATTAAATGTGACTGAAGAAACCTTTTTCCCATCATATTGATATACAGTTTCAAGTAAAGGAACACCTTCAGGATTATAGAATATAATCTTGTCAAATTTCTTTTTATTATAGAAATACTCGGAATAGGATCCGGAACTAGATTGAATTTTAATCAATCTCTCTCCTTCATATATGTACTCTTCTTTAACTTCTTGTTCTCCACCCCAGTAATAATAACTAATAGAAACCAACTTATCTCTATCCCACTTCCACTCTTCAGCTAACATATCTACTGTTTCTCTTCCTTCACCAGTGATTATCAGCCATTGTTCATATATTTTTGAAATCTTTTTCTTGGGATTATAAACACCCGGATCCTCCCCACATGAGGTAAACCAAATCGAAACTACTGCAATAGCTACTATAGTTAGTAAAAGAAGGGTTAACTTTTTCATCTGTTTCATTTTAAATCCGCTAGATTATTGATATTCTATACGGATTGTATAAGTATATGAATAATCAAAATCATCATCCTCGTCGTCATAACTTACATCAGCTTTGATAATTACCGGGAAATCACCATCGTAGGTATAAGTATAGTTGGTAACATAGTAAATTCTTGATCCATCCTTAACAAACTGTTTCCCGGGATTATTCTTACTAAATGACGGAATTTCAAAATTTAATTCATAAACCCGTACTGGGAAAAAATTGTACCAAATATTAGAGTATTTATCATAATCTGAAAAGTTGACAGATTCATCATCCAAACTTACTGAAGAAAGATTATCCCTTTCATAAGAAAAATTCATAACGAAAGAGTCCTTAGATTGAGTAGCTATTTTTTTAGAAACTATTTTCACTCCCTCTTTAGATATTAATTTGCCCACAAATCCTCTTTCAACCATGCTCATAATATTTTTATCTATATCATCATCATGTTCTTGAACTGTTATAGTGGAAACCTTCTTCCCGTCATAATGAAATATAAACTCAAGTTCAAGATCACCATCGGGAGCATAGAATTTAATCCTATCGATTTTCTTTTTTAGATAAGAATACTCAGCGTAGTATCCGGAAGTTTCTTTAATTTTAACTAATCTATCCCCATCATAAATGAACTCTTCTTTAGTATCAATTTCACCATCAGACCAATAATAAGTGATTGAAGCCACTTTATCTTTATCCCATTTCCACTCCTCAGATAATCTCTCACTACTTGATGGCCTTTGTCTATAAATTTTAGAAATCTTTTTCTTGGGTTTATAAACACCCGGTTGCTCCCCACATGAAGTAAATGAAATAACAACTAGTGCAGTAGCTAAAATTGTCGATAAAATAATGGTTAACTTTTTCATATTTTTCTTTTTAAAATCGTTTAATTACTTATACTCTATACGTTCCAGGGCTACCATAGTCTCACCCATAATACTAATATCAGTCCGAATAGTTGTAGGAAAATCACCAACATAGGTGTATGTAAGGGTAGCCAGAAAATTTAGTGTTCCTATCTGAAACTCCATTAGCCCGGGATTATTCTTACTCAATGCCTGAGAATTAATAGAAGTTCCGCCGGCAGAGATTGGGTAGAAGTTGAACTGATAATTAGAGTGAGTATCATAATCCGAATAGATAAGAACAACGTTATCAGTAGTTAAAGATGAAAGATTTTCCCCATCATAAGTATAAGTTACAATACTGGGGTCTTCAGGTTGATTAATTAGTTTTTTAGCTACTATTTCCCTACTCCCTTTGGGCAACAATTTTCCGAGAAAACCCCTTTCAATCACATTTTTTACATTTTTCGCCGGACCATAATTATAAATTGTTAACGAAGCAATCTTGTCTCCATCATACTGGAATAGAATTTCCATTGAAAGAACATCGGTACTATCATAACATATAACTTTTTCATATTTCTTATCGGTATAAAAATACTCAGAACGGTATCCATTACTATTTTTTATTTGGTTTATCCTGTTACTTTCGTATATAAAATCCTCTCTGACTACAAATCCATCTTCATCAAAATAGCTGATAGAAGCCACTTTATTACCATTCCATATCCACTCTTCTGATAAATATTCTGCTCCCTCATCCATTTGCATATATATATTAGAAACCTTTTTCCCGGGGTTATAAACGCCTGCTCCCGTATATACCGGAGTATCAGGAACATCAGGTTCCTCCGGGTCACCACATGAAGTAAATGAAAGTGAAACTACTGCAATAACTAAAATCGTTAGTAAAAAACCGGTTAACTTTTTCATATTTTGCATTTTTAAATTACAAGACTTCCAAATTGGCAGGGTTAGGAGATTGAAGTCTGATAAGATCCCATAACTTAACAACAACGTTGCAAATATACAATTTATTTCATTAGGATAATTAATTTAAAAAGGAGGAATGAGCAAGTTCCCTTTTTCTATTATACTATCACCATCAATCGAAATGATTATAGATATACTATTCGAGTAGTTGATGAATGTTGAATTTCTCCGTAAAGTGCGTTCATATGGATAGTTACCGGATAGTTTCCATCATAAGTATAGGTAAAGGTAAGATTAGCAACATACGTATCAACAGTCATAATTACTTTCCCGGGATTATTTTTACTATATATTTCTGTATCAATAGTTTCATGACAGGCTGAGAATGGGTGGGCATTATACCAGGGACTATTGTAATTATCAAAATCTGAATATGTGATTACAGATCCATAATTAGCAGTAATAGATGCAATATTATCCCCATTATAAGTATAAGTAAAAATATAAGTTCCCGCAAGTTTGTTTTTCACATTTTGAGTAACCATTTTTGCAACCTCCTCAGGGAATAGTTTACCCATCAAGCCTCTGTTAATCATGCTGGTGACCTTTTTATCATCAACAAACTTTTGAAATATAATCTTGGAAACCTTATTCCCGCTATATTCAAATGTTATTTCCACTACAAGAACATCGTTGATATCATAATACTTAATTTTGTCATATTGTTTATTATGATATGTTAACATAGCATAATGACTATTATTTGATCCAATCATATACAATCTATCTCCATCATAGTAATAGTCATCTCGACCATCAAATTCACCCTCGTCATAATAGTCTATTGAAACCAGTTTATTCTCTTGCCATGTCCACTCTTCAAGTAAATACTCGACATCAAACTCGTCTTGTTCATACACCTTGGAAATCTTTTTCCCCGGTTTATAAATGCCTGCCCCCGAATCTTCCGGAACTTCGGGAATTATCGGCTCTTCCGGTTCTTCCGGCTCCACACATGAAGTGAATGAAATCGAAACAACTGCAATAACTAAAATAGTTGATAAAAAAACAGCTAATTTTTTCATGGTAATCATTTTTTAATTACAAGACTTCGAAATTGGCAAAGTTAGGAGACTGAAGTCCGCTAAAATCCCTTAACCGAATATTGACACTACAAATATAGCTTTTTTTTTTGAATAAAACAAATAAAAAAGGGGGGTCTCCAGACTCCCCTTTTTACTTGTGATTTCACTCTCAATCTGCAGCATTACTGATATACTATACGTGTTGTTAATACATAATTAAAATTCCCATGTACAGTATTAGATTGAATAGTAACAGGAAAGTTGCCATCATAAGTGTAAGTGTAAGTAGTAATACTAGTATTCGACTCAACGTTGTAGGTTGATTTCCCGGGATTATTTTTACTCAGTGAACGAAATTCAAAGTTTTCCTCATAGGCAGAGAAGGGGTGAAATTTATACCAAATATTAGAATAAGAGTCGTAATCTGAAAAAGCGATAGATTCAACTCCCATTGTAATTAACGACAGATTCTCCCCCTCATAAGAAAGGGTCAAAACTATATCTTCTTTCGATTGATTACTCAATTTTTTGGCAACCATTTTCATACTCCCATCAGATAGCAGTTTACCCATAAAGCCTCTTTCAATCATGCTAATTACTTTTTTATCCCCATAATAATCCCGAACTGTAATCGTAGAAACATTTTTCCCATCGTATTGAAATATAAATTCAAGTAAAAGAATATTGGTAGGACCATAATACTTAATCTTATCAAATTGCTTATTAAGATAGGAATACTCAGCATAATATCCCCAATTATCTCTAACCTTAACTACTCTACCACCTTCATACAAGTACTCATCTACACCTTCAATTTCACTCTCAAAATCATAATAATTAATAGAAGCCACTTCATTCCCATTCCATGTCCACTCTTGAATTAAACGTTCCGGTTCCCCTTCTTCTTGTTCATACACTTTGGAAATCTTTTTCCCCGGTTTATAAACGCCTTCTCCAGGATCTACCGGAACTACCGGCTTCTCTAACTCCTCCGGATCCCCACATGAGGTGAATGATATAGAAACAACTGCAATAACTAAAATAGTTAATAAAAAAACAGCTAATTTTTTCATGGTAATCATTTTTTTATTACAAGACTTCGAAATTGGCAAAGTTAGGAGACTGAAGTCCGCTAAAATCCCTTAACTCAATATCAAGAGCGTAAAAGCAGGTGCATTTTCACCTCCTTTATAATAAAACTAATAGACAAAACTATTGATATTCTATACGATATCCTGTAGTAATAGTTTGACCGAATCCAACTTCAACTCTTTCAATAGTGACCGGATAATTATTTTCATAGGTGTATGTATAGGTAGTAGTATAAGAATCTGCAGTGTTTGAATAGGTAGTCGTTGATTTCCCAAGATTATTTTTGCTAAATACTTGAGGAAAAAATAGATTCAAAGAAGTGGAAAATAAGCACATATTGAACGAGGGATTGGAATGATTATCATAATTTGAATAAATGAAAATACCATCATCTTCACCATTCCGTTCAACAGACAACAATGAAAGATTCTCTCCTTCATGAGTAAGATTCAAGACTACAGTATCATCCCCTTTGATTTGACTAGCTAGTTTATCGGCAACTATTTTCATTCCCCGGTCTCCCAATAACTGACCCAAAAAACCTCTTTCAATCATGTTGTTCATTTTATCGAACTGATCGTGTATATTAAGTGTAATCGTGGAGACCTTTTCTCCATCATATTCATAAGTAATTTCAGCTTCAAGAACCCCGTCGGGGGTATAATACTTAGTCTTTATTAAACGTTTAGCAAAATATTCATACTCAGCATACTGTCCATGATCATCTTTGGTTTTAACCAATCTTTCACCTTCATAAATAAACTCATCTTTATATATTACCACACCTTGATAATAATAACTAATGGAAGCTACTTTATTCCCTTCCCATTCTAATGTTGCATATAATTGCTCCGGTTGTCCTGACTCTTTCCAATATAATTTGGAGACCTTTTTATTATGCATATAAACACCTGTTTCCTGCTCCTCACATGAGATAAATGAGATAGAAACAATGATAATAGCTAAAATAGCTAATAAAAAACCGGTTAACTTTTTCATATTTTTGATTTTATCAACTTGATTAATTATATACTATACGAGTTTTCGTTACTGAGCTATAACCCCCATAAGTCTTAGTGGCTTGAATAGTTGCCGGAAAATTATCAGTATAGGTATAAGTAAAGACTGTAGTAACGGTAGATGTTCCAACCTGAATAGTCGTTTTCCCCGGATTATTTTTGCTAAATCTATCATGATAAAGGGTGCCATTATAAGGCATAAACGGGAAAAATGTGTATAACATATTAGCGTGAGTATCATAATTTGAATAAGTCGTAACATAATTTCCTATACCTACCTCTGAAACGTTGTCTCCTTCATAAGTAAAAGAAACAGTTGTTGTTTCTTTAGTTGAGTTAGCCAATTTTTCAGCAACTACTTTCATTTCGTCTGCCGACAATAATTTACCCATAAAACCTCTTTCAATCAAGTTTATTACATTTTTTTCTATATTGTAATTGTTTATTGTGACCATAATAATCTTTTTCCCTTCATATTTGAACTGGAGGTCAGCTACAAGAACACCTGAGTTACTATAATACTCTATCTTGTCATATTTTGTATTATCATAAATATACTTCGCAAAGTATCCCTGGTCATCATAAATTTTAGCTAACCTGTTATTTTCGTACACAAACTCATCGCTAGCTAGAAATTCACCATCATCAAAATAGCTGATCGAAACCAAATTATCTCCATTCCAAACCCAATCTTGAAGTAGATGCTCCGGACCTTCATCCACTTGCACGTACATTCTAGAGACCTTTTTCCCTGGGTTATAAAATCCTGCTGCAATTTCAGGGACTGAAGGCACTTCAGGAACTTCAGGTTCCTCCGGTTCATCATTACATGAGACAAATGTAGTAGATACCACTGCAAAAGCCAAAATAGTTAATAAAAGAACTGCTAACTTTTTCATATTTTCTATTTTTAATTAAAAGACTTCTAATTTGGTAGGTTAGGAGATTGAAGTCTGCTAAGATCTCTTAACTTAATATTAACGTTGCAAATATATAATTTATTCCTTTATAAAAATAAAAAAAAGAAGGGGGTGCCAAAGTTCCCCCTTTAGTAATGCTAACACTCTCAATCGGAATGATTATTGATATACTATACGAGTTTTTAATAAATCCCCTTCAGTATCAGCTTCTATTGTTATTGGAAATTTACCATCATATGTGTACGTAAAAGTAGTAACTTCACCGTAATACTCATTAGTTACTTTTCTGGGATTATTTTTACTATATATGTTAATATAGATATCTTCATAATAAGTAGAAAATGGGAAGAAATTATAGAAAACATTATAGTTATTATCATAATCTTCAAAAATGTAAATAGGTTCATTATCTAGACTTATTAATGACAGATTATCACCCTTATAAGAAAGATCTAGAACTAGAGTAAACTTGTCAGCTTGGTTAGTTAATTTTTCGACAATCATTTTAATACCCTCTTCCGGTAGAAGGTAATCCATCATACTTCTGCTAATCATGCTGATTACGTTTTTATCCCAATCATAATTTCTAAATGTAATCACGGAAACCTTTTTCCCGTCATATTGGAATGTAATCTCAACTGATAGACTATTATTAGGTTTATAGTATTTGATCTTGTCAAATTTTTTATTAAGATAATAAAACTCAGCATAGTATTCCCAATTATCTTCAATTTTAACTATTCTATCCCCTTCATAAGTATACTCATCTTTACCGTCAAATTCACCCCTATAATAATAAGTGATTGAAGCCAGTTTATTTCCATTCCATAACCAATCTTGAACTAAGTACTCATCTCTCCCTTCCTTTTGCTCGTATACCTTAGAAATCTTTTTTTTGGGCTCATAAATACCCGGCTCTTCCCCACATGAGGAAAACGAAACAGCAACTATTGCGATAGCAAAAATAGTTGATAAAAAAACAGTTACTTTCTTCATACTTTTCATTTTTTATTATAAGACTTCCAATTGAACAAAGTTAAGAGATTGAAGTCTACAAAAATCCCATAACTCAATATCAGACCTGCAAATGTACAATTTATTTCTTTATAAAGAATAAAAAAAAGGGGAGACCTCCCCGGACTCCCCCTTTAGTCATTTTATTGCTCTTAATCAACGAAATTAGTTATACACAATACGTGTTGTTGTTTCTATATCAGTACCCATGTGAGTTGATTTTTCCTTGATAGTTACCGGATAATTACCATCATAAGTATAGATATAACTAGTAGTAATGGTAATCTCTCCAAATTTATTAGTTATTTTTCCGGGATTATTTTTACTAAATACCCGAGAATTTACTTCAGCATCATAAGAAGAGAATGGGAAAAAATTATACCAAACATTGGAATAAGTATCATACTCTGAATAGGTAAAAAGAAAACCTGCTGTAGTGAGTGCTGAAATATTTTCACCTTCATAAGATAAAGTCGTAACAATGACTTCTTTAGATTGGTTGTCTAGTTTTTCAGAAACAACTTTCATTCCCTCTTTAGGCAATAATTTTCCCATAAAACCTCTCTCAATCATACCGGTTAAATTTTTATCTACCTCAAATTGGGTGAGTGTAATAACGGAAATCTTATTCCCTTCATATTGAAATTCAACCTTAGCCAAGGGAACACTGCCGGGACCATAGTATTTAATAGTTTTGAACTGTTTATCGTTATATTCATAGTCTGCATAATATCCGTGATCATCTCTAATTTTAACAATTCTATCACCATCATACACAAACTCATCTTTACCATACACTTGACCAGCGAAGAAATAAGAGATAGAAGATACTTTTTTTCCATCCCATTTCCATTCTTGAGTTAAAAACTCTGCACCCCCTAATTCTGTTTCATAAATTTTAGAAATCTGTTTCCCTGGTTTATAAACACCTGCAGGATCCTCACATGATGTAAAAGATGCAGCAACTATCGCAATAGCAAAAATAGTCGATAAAAAAACACTTAATTTTTTCATATTTTTCATTTTAATTTTAATTATAAGACTTCCAATTTAATGAAGTTAAGAGATTGAAGTCTCCTAAGATCCCATAACTTTCGAATTAACGTTGCAAAATTATAAATTATTTTAGAGTTAGACGTTAAAAAAACTAAAAAGTTTAATTTTAAGGCTAATAAACAGCAAATCAAAATAATATATCTTAATAAAACCGATAAATAAGGGAAATAATCACATATCAACCAAATTATTTTGCAAAAATTAGTCAAAATATTGATATTTCTTACTTCATATTTCTTATTTCTTATTTTTGATTAAAAAAAATGGGCTCTTACGAACCCATTTTTATCATCTATTGTAAGTTTTTAACTCTTAGCAATTGCAGCCTTTACAGCCTGCTTTACTTTCCTTAATGGAAGCCTGTGCAGCTGCCAAACGAGCTACAGGAACTCTAAATGGAGAACAGGAAACATAAGTTAATCCGGTATTAAAGAAAAATTCTACTGATGCAGGGTCACCACCATGCTCTCCACAAACACCAATCTTCAGATTAGGCTTGGTTGTTCTTCCCAAAGTAACTCCGGTGCGTACCAATTGTCCAACGCCTCCCTTATCGATGGTATTGAATGGGTCATTATCGATAATATGTTGATCAACATAACTATGAATAATGGTATTCACGTCATCTCTGGAGAATCCGAAAGTCATCTGAGTTAAGTCATTGGTACCAAATGAGAAGAAATCTGCCAATTGAGCAATCTCATCAGCAACAATAGTAGCACGTGGAGTCTCAATCATAGTTCCATAAGTGTAGTTAATTTTAACTCCCATACTCTTCTCAACTTCTGCATGGATTTGATCAGCAATCACTTTTTGGTGTTGTAACTCAGCCAAATTCACTGTCAATGGCACCATGATCTCTAATTGAGGATGTTGTCCTTCTTTCATCAACTCAGCGGTAGCCTGGAATAGTGCACGATATTGAGTAGCAGTAACTTCAGGATAAATGATACCCAAACGAACACCACGAAGTCCCATCATAGGGTTGGTTTCGTGTAGTGCATCGATTCTGCTCTTAATCACCTCATAAGGTAAACCTGTTTCTTTTGCTAATTCACGTTGTTTATCTTCAGTTTGAGGAACAAATTCGTGCAATGGTGGGTCCATCAAACGGAAAGTTACCGGTCTGCCATCCATTACTTTCATGGTTCCCTTTACAGCTTTTAAGATATAAGGCTCTAATTCATTCAAAGCAGCTACTCTCTCTTCCGTATTGGTTGCCAAAATCATATTACGTAATTTAGCCAATGGTTCTTCGCTATTCTTACCGTAGAACATGTGCTCGATACGGAATAACCCTATACCTTCAGCACCAAAATCTAAAGCTCTTTGTGCATCCTCAGGAGTATCAGCATTGGTACGTACGCCCATTACTCTGTACTCATCCACGATGCTCATAAACTCTTGGAATCTTGGATTTTCAGTTGCATCCATAGTTGCAACTTCTTGGTCATAAACCCATCCCTTTGTACCGTTCAAGCTCAAAAGATCTCCTTCTTTGAATGATTTATCCCCAATTTTAAGCGTTCCTTTATCTAAATCGATATGTACGGCGTCACAACCAACGATACAGCATTTACCCCAACCACGAGCAACCAATGCTGCGTGAGAGGTCATTCCTCCTCTGGCAGTTAAGATTCCGTTAGCGGCACTCATACCTTCTACGTCTTCCGGATTAGTTTCTTCGCGAACCAGGATTGCTTTTTTCTTAGCACGTTGATATTCGATAGCTTTTTCACTGGTTAATGCGATATAACCTACTGCTCCTCCTGGACCGGCAGGTAATCCTTTCGCAATCACTTCAAATTTTGCCTCACTGCGTGGGTCTAGAATAGGGTGTAACAACTCATCCAACTGAGCGGGTTCAACTCTCATTACCACTTCTTGTTTGTCGATCAAACCTTCATGAAGCATGTCAAGAGCCATATTTACAGCTGCAACTCCGGTACGTTTTCCAACGCGGCATTGTAGCATATAAAGCTTTCCCTCCTGAATTGTAAACTCAATATCCAGCATATCTTTATATGCTTCCTCTAATTTAACACGAATATCATACAACTCCTTGTAAGTCTCAGGCATTAATTCCTGCATAGAGGGGAGATGTTTATTTTGTTCGTTTTTAGTGTCATCATTAAGAGGACTTGGAGTACGAATACCTGCTACCACATCCTCTCCCTGAGCATTGATCAACCACTCTCCGTAGAAAATGTTATCACCTACAGCGGGGTCACGGGTGAAAGCTACACCGGTAGCAGATCCTTCGCCCATATTACCGAACACCATTGCCTGTACGTTAACAGCAGTACCCCAATCATCCGGAATATTTTCGATACGACGGTATGAAACAGCTTTTTTTCCATTCCAGCTCTTGAAAACCGCTTTGATACTTCCCTCTAATTGTGCTCTGGCATCATCCGGAAACTCTACTCCCAAAACTCTCTTTACTGTAGCTTTGAACTCATTGGATAGGTGTTCCAAATCCTCAGCAGTCATGTCTGTATCTGATTTATATCCTTTTGATTTTTTGAAAGCATCCAACTGATCATCTAAAATTTTACGGATTCCCACACCTTCAGCAGGCTCTAACCCTTCTGCTTTTTCCATTACCACGTCAGCATACATCATAATCAAACGACGATATGAGTCATACACAAAACGAGGATTATTGGTTTTCTTAATCAAACCGGGGATAGTATTGGAACTCAAACCAATGTTCAATACAGTATCCATCATACCGGGCATCGATGCACGTGCTCCGGAACGAGAAGAAAGCAATAATGGATTAACAGGGTCATCATATTTGAGTCCCATGTTAGCTTCTACCGATTTCATACCTTCCCATACTTGATCCATGGTACCGGCTGGTAGTTGCTCATTATTTTTATAGTAGTCTGTACAACATTCTGTAGTGATTGTCATACCGGCAGGTACCGGTAACCCCAAAAGACACATTTCGGCAAGATTGGCACCCTTACCACCCAACAAATTTTTCATGTCAGCTCTTCCTTCAGCAGTCTTTCCTCCAAAGGTGTAAACATACTTTTTACTCATTTTTTTCTAAATTTTAAAGTGTTAATTATATGTGAATTATCATTTCTTTTTAAAACGCGCAAAGATACTAAAAAAAAATGAGATTTTGGGTGACTAATCTCTGATATTTATGGAATCAAAAAATAGAACTACAAATAGAGATAATATAAAAAAAAAAGGTACTTTTGCAGTTTACACTGATACGTAAAGAGCTAACATGAAAAAAGAGATTTTATCAAAAATAGAAAACAACAAAGAGGTTGTTGGAATTATCGGATTAGGTTATGTCGGACTACCATTAGCAGTTAATTTTGCCGAAGCCGGAGTCAACACATTGGGATTTGACAAAAATCAGAAAAAAGTGGACATGATCAATCATGGCGATAACTACATTGGGGACATCCGCGATGCGGTATTGCGCAGTGTTGTGATTGATGAGCACTTTTTAGAGGCCACTACCGACTTCTCGCGCATCCGCGAGTGCGATGCCCTACTGATCTGTGTACCAACACCACTCGACAAATTTCGCAAGCCCGACATGAGCTATATCGAAAGTGCATGCCTTGAGATTGGACGGAATATGACACCCGGAACGTTTATCTGTCTGGAAAGCACTACCTACCCTACTACTACCGAAAACTTTATGCTTCCCATCATTGAACGGGAAAGCGGTCTAAAGGTAGGTAAAGAGTTCTGGATGGCTTATTCTCCCGAACGGGTGGATCCCGGAAATGTCAACTTCCATACCCGTAACACACCCAAAGTGATTGGCGGATTTACTCCCGACGGACTGGAAATTGGAATCAAACTCTACAGCAAAGCAATCGAAACGCTTCATCCTGTTTCCTCACCAAGGGTTGCAGAGATGGTCAAAATTCTTGAAAACACCTATCGCTTGATTAACATCAGCTTAATCAATGAGTTAGCATTGCTTGCAGGCAAAATGGATATCAACATCTGGGAGGTGATTGAAGCGGCTAAAACCAAACCATTTGGATTCCAGGCTTTCTATCCCGGACCCGGTATTGGTGGACACTGCATTCCGCTTGACCCGTTCTATTTGGAGCATATCGCCAAGCAGTACGATTTCGACCTCAGCATGATTCACACAGCAGGGCATATCAATATGCGGATGCCGCACTATATGTACATCAAGATAGCCACAGCATTGAACAAACACCAAAAATCGGTGAATGGAAGTAAGCTTCTATTTTTGGGTGTAGCTTACAAACCCGACATCAACGATGAGCGCGAGTCACCTGCTCTTGATATTATGGATATCGTTGCGCACAAAAGGGGCATCATCTCCTACAACGACCCGCACATACCGCATGTAAAAACAAACAAAGGACATGTTTATCACTCCGTAGAGCTCACCCAAGAAGCGATCGAAAATGCTGACTGTGTTGTGCTCACTACCAATCACTCCGCCTTCGACGTAGAAATGATCAAAAAGCATGCCAAAATGATTGTGGATATGCGCAATATGATCCCTGAAGGAGGCGAAAATGTTTATAAATTGTAGATATCCACTTTTAGCTCGTTACTGCCGCAATCATAATCGTAATGTAATAATTGATGCAGTGTAAAACGGTTAATAGTAATAAATTTTTATTATCATTATCAGTAAAAAAATCAAAACTCCGATTTGTTTCAATCTGATAATCAAAGTTCAATTTATTCCATTTAAAATTACTTTCCGCAACCATAAATGGTTCCTCATTCTCGTCAATCAGAACAAACTTATTACCCAGCAGCCCTTTTTGTTTCAGTAGAAAGTGTTTTTCTTTCTTATCAAAATAGGTCTTGATTACAATTCCTTTCCAACCCATTTTAATATCCAATAAAACTTCATCTCCTTGTTTTAGTTCAATTTTTGAATCCCAAAAACCCTTTGATTCAAGTTGATATTGTTGACCATTAGTCAGTACAATTTCAGCTTCAAATGAGTACCACTTTTTGTACAATAATTCTCCAACTTCTTTGTTATCAGATATTAAACTGAAATTTTTTGTGTTTGCCGAATTGGCCCTGTATTCTCCCATGGTAAAACGATTTTATAACGAAGAGCAAAGATACAACTTTTTGAAGGAAGAAGGTAGAAGGTAGAAGGTAGAAGGTGAAAAATTACAAATTACGAATCGACCTCCCCTAGCCCCTCCAAAGGAGGGGAATTGACCTTTGCTCTTTTGAAAAAATCTCCCGAAGAGCACTCCTCCCTCGGAGGAGGCAGGAGGTGGTCACAAAATGCGGAAATCAGCCACTCAATTAAAATTTTACGATAAAAAATCCATCTTTCTCCTTCAAAATAACCCCGTAGGGGTGATATGATTGTAGCATGAAAGGAATAACAAAGAGCCAAAAGAACCCCGAAGGGGTGACATGATTGTAAAATGAATATTATAATAAATTTGGGCTAAAGCCCGGTATGATAGATCTCATCCGCAACCCCGACCTAAAGGTCGGGGCTATTGAATTGAATATCAATGAAATATATAAAAAAAGAAACGCATTCAAATCCTGCATATCTAAAGAGGTAAATATTCCAGAGTGGGGAAATAGGATAACAACAGAGGAAAGAATATTCTGCCCCCTGTTAATTTAAATTTAGAAATAAGAAGGAAGAAATAAGAAGTATAAAATTAGAATTAACGGAAGGCGAATTGCGAAATCTATTTCAATGAGTACACAATGCCGACTCCAATGATTTCTTTGAACTGGACTCTTCGAATACGGGTTCTCGGTTGATCCATGCCGTTCTCCCACTCGTCAAATCGTACTTTTTCGTTGTATTTGAGCGAGGTTGAAATCCTGAACTGTAATACTTTTAAGAATTGATACGATAAAGTTAAATCCCAGTCAACCTTAAAGTTACCAAACTTCTGGATAGGATCTTTGTATGGAGTATAGAGTTCCAGTACAGTCACTAATTTTAAGTCTTTGACTATTTCTTTATTGACGTTGATCTTTACTTTAGGTCCTACAGTGGTAACACTTTTTTTGTCAACAGGAACCCCATAATCTGCTCTCAAAATTGAATCATGACAACTTGTAACCAACCCTGCAGCGGGCGAAATATAAACCGACAACCAATCCTTATATTTCCAATCCACTCCGATGGAAATATCTGTATAGGCAGGAGCTAAGAAATTGGAAACCCGCTTGGGTTCTGTTAATGCGGGATGCTGCTGGGGATAACGGTAGCCTAATGCATGATACGATTTAAAAGTCATTAATCCGGTAATGTAGATATTTTTCGCAACTTCATAACCAAACTTGGATGCAAAATTAATTTTATCTGTAGATTTTCTCCATACGGGTAGCAATTCTGATGAATACATAATCCCCAATTCAGCATCCCACTGCGATTCCCAAGACAACTTATCTTGTTTATAATTGAGTTGGAGTTTTGAAAAAAGAACCGCATCGAAATGTTTGTAGCCGCCATCTGTCCAGTTCCACTGATCTGTTTGCGCTAAATTGAGCCCCATTTCACCGGATAATCTCCAATAATCCAACCAATAATAATACCCATTACCCTCATCTATAGGTTTTAAATCCAGTATTTTCAAATCCTGATCAGGCAGTTCCGGCTTTACAACTTCTTGAGAAAAGAGTGGCTTGTAAATGTAAAATAGAAATAATAAGAGAAAAACATTTATTTTAAACAGATCAATCCTATCCATTCGTTTCATTTAGCGATTAAACTTTTTAAAAGCGTTCCACCAACGATCTGAAATCAAATCTTTACATGCCATATCATAATCTTTCTTGGAGCAAGGGAGATAATACTTTTGAACTACTTGAGACTGCTTACTTGTAACAGGAACAATAACCCACCATCTGCCCGATCTTTTGCTTTTAAAGAAAACCAAATCTTCAATATGACCCGATACCGGAACACTATATTTCAAATATTGATCTTTCTCTTTAAAGTGGGTATCCCCTATCCTGCGTCTGAATCCTTCAACAAAATACCAGACTACGTGTGCAATCAACTGAGAGGTTTGATCTTGATAATCAAGAGAAGGGCTATACTCATAAATTCCAATGGAGGAGAGTTTATCGCTGACACCGGCATACATCGCAATTTGACACAATTCTTCTCCGTAAAACCCGTGTGGAGAACTGTGCGGATGACCGGGAGCATCCCCTTTTCTCACGCAGGATATATCAATAGAAAGCAGATCCGCATTTCTAACAATCGGTTCTACTTCATCCATATCTTGTCTAATTAATCCTAAACGATAGGTCTCAAAAAAGAGACTTTCCATCTCCTTAACCTCTCTTGGAGAGTTTAAATAAGTTTGATATCCAACCTGAGCATAATTAAACAAATAGCTGGGCTCCTGCAATAGAATCGATGTCAAATAGGATTGAGAGTTGATTTTGGGAGCATTGGGATTCAAATCGAACAAGGAGTCGACAGAGACCATGTTCACCACCTGTTCCATTTTTTGATACGCCATATAGTTTGCGAACACCAAATCGTTACCTCCCCCCAATATGATAGGAACCACATCCCTTTCAATAAAGAAAACCAATATCTCAGATAGGATCTCATAGGTATCTTCACATGTTTCTCCAACTTTAAGATTTCCTAAATCCAATATTGATATAGCAGTTCCCCACGAATAAAGCTTATAAAACTGTTTTCTAATTTCATCCGGAGCAAAAATAGCACCTTCATTTCCAACTGTATTGCGTGCTTCAGGAACTCCGATAATGACCAATTGGTAGGAGTTTTCCATCCAATTCTTTTGGTAATGGGCAAAATGGGTGTGTGCATTAACGATTAATGTAGGATCACCCTTTTGGAGATCTTTTACTTTCTCCAAAGGATAGGGGTCAAAAAAACTTAAAACATCCATTGTCATTATTTTTTCTTAGAAAATCTTTTTTTAGCAGTTGGAGTTGTATTTTTAATTATATCCAAACACTCTTGATAAGTTAATTTTTCGGCAACAGTCCCTTTAGGAAGTTTAAAGTTATCCGTTCCATTGGTCAAATATGCTCCATACCTTCCATTCATCACTTTAATCTTCTCATCCTCTTTAAAAGCAAGAATAACATTTTTTGTTTTACTATTCTTTATCCACGCAATGGCATCATCAAGGGATACCTCTGAAGGAATAACGCCTTTTTCCAGAGTAATATTTTGTGAATCATATTTAATATAAGGCCCATACCTTCCTATGATGACATGAACTTCGTGTCCATTGTACTCTCCCAACAGTCGGGGTGCCCTTTCAGCGTCCATCTTCTTTTTGTTTTCTACCAACTCAATAGCTCTATCAAAATCCACTTCATTAGGGTCTTCATTTTTTGGGATAGAAACAAAGTTATCCCCATATTTAACATAGGGTCCAAATTTTCCAATACCTACTACCAGATTTTCATTTTCGTAAACACCTACTGTTTTGGGAAGTTTAAAAAGATCCAAAGCCTCTTCCAGAGTAATCGTTTCAATAAATTGGGACTCCTTCATTCTTGCATAAACAGGCTTTTGATCATCACTATTTTCGCCAATTTGAACCATAGGACCATATTTACCCAACTTAGCATAAACATTCGCTGACGTTTTCGGGTCTTGTCCCAATAATCTTTCACGATTAGCCCTTGATGTATGTTGCATCGCTTGATTTACAGATTCATGGAATCCTTTATAAAAAGTATCAATCATTTTCTTCCAGGATTTTTCCCCTTCAGCAATCTCATCAAACTCTTTTTCCACCCCTGCGGTAAAGCCATAATCCAGAATATTCTCAAAATTCTCTTGTAGATAATCATTAACCACTATTCCAATATCTGTAGGAAATAGTTTATCTTTTTCAGCACCGAATTTTTCCTTTTTAGACAGTTTTGTAATTTGATCATTTTTTAAGACCAATTGCAGATACTCTCTATCCTGACCGGGTCTGTTACTTTTCACCACATACTCTCTTTTTTGGATTGTCGTGATAGTAGGTGCATATGTAGAAGGTCTTCCAATACCCAAATCTTCCAACTTTTTGACCAAACTGGCTTCAGTGTATCGGGCGGGTGGTTGTGAGAATCTTTGTGTTGCATGAATCTCTTTATTAATCACTGTTTCTCCCTTTTTCAATGGAGGTAACCAGCCTTTTACTTCTTCTTCCTCTTCATCTTTGGACTCTGAATAGACCTTCAAAAAGCCTTGAAACAGGATCACCTCTCCATTAGCAACAAACTTCTCTTCCCTATTGGGAACAGGTATATTGATCGTGGTTTTTTCGATTTCAGCATCACTCATCTGTGAGGCAATCGCTCTTTTCCAGATTAAATCATACAATCTTTTAGCCGAAGCATCTCCGGGAATAGTATGATTTTTAATATTGGTTGGTCTAATCGCTTCGTGTGCCTCTTGAGCTCCCTTTATTTTACTTCTGTATTTTCTGGTTTTAGAGTACTCCTTACCATACAGTTGAATAATCTCTTCTTTAAAACTTTCTATAGCAAAGTCGGAAAGATTGACAGAATCTGTTCTCATGTAAGTAATATAACCGGCTTCATACAACTGCTGAGCTACAACCATTGTTTTACTTACTGAAAAGCCTAATTTTCGGGAAGCTTCCTGCTGTAATGTAGAGGTTGTAAAAGGAGCAGCAGGTGATCTTTTGGCAGGAGACTTCTCTATTCCATCAATCACAAACTGAGCGTTAATACAACTATTCAAAAAATCTAAAGATTCCTGTTGTGTATCAAACCTTTTATTTAAAACTGCTTCGAACTCATGTTGTTTGGACTCATCTGCATAAAACTCCCCAACAACCCTATAGTTGGATGTAATATCAAAATCAATAATCTCTCTTTCTCTTTCAACAATCAATTTAACGGCTACTGACTGAACTCGTCCTGCGGATAGTTGAGGTTTAACTTTTCTCCATAGAACAGGCGACAATTCAAATCCAACCAATCTATCCAAAACCCTTCTGGCTTGTTGGGCATTCACCAGGTCAATATCCAGATCACGGGGTGATTGGATCGCTTTTTCTATTGCAGATTTCGTAATTTCGTGAAATACAATCCTTTTGGTTTTTTCTACCGGAATACCAATAGCCTCCATTAAGTGCCAAGAAATAGCTTCCCCCTCACGGTCATCATCCGTTGCCAACAACACCAATTCTGCATTGTCTGCTAATTTTTTGAGATCTTGAATCATTTTTTTCTTATCCGGAATCAGCTCATACTGAGGCGTAAATCCGCCGGAAATATCGATTCCTATCTCCTTCTGAGGTAAATCTCTCACGTGTCCTTTACTGGAGACTACTTCATATTTGTTATCAATAAATTTTTGAATAGTTTTAGCCTTGGCAGGTGACTCTACAATAATTAAGTTTTTTTGCATATTGTATTTTGTTTTTATTTTTAGTTGTTCTTAATAAATAAGGAGTGTCCTAATAATTCCTCAGCTTCTTCAAAGTGTCCCATTGCTATTTTTCTCCTAATCTGTGTAGATCTGACAGCAATATCATCTAAAAGGTACTCTTCAATCATCAATATATCTATTCCTTGCAATTCTGCAAGATGATGCGTTGAAGAATAAGTGCCACTCCTATTTTTCCCAAAACGATGATTGGGCCCCATAATCAAATATCTTGTTTTCAACTTATCAATCAAAACCTGTTTAATAAACTGCTCTGATGTCAACTCGGCAAACTCCTTAGTAAAAGGAATAATGTAGAGATAGTCAATGGGTTGTTGTGATAATAGCTCAATCTTTTGTTCCAAAGAGGAGATCAAAAAGAAATCTGAATTTTGATAAAGTACTTCCTGAGGATGGGGTTCAAATGTTACCACAATAGAAGGAAGTCTTTTTTCCAGAGCTGTTTGACATAACTGTTCCAAAACCTGACGATGTCCCCTGTGTACACCATCAAAAGAACCAATGGTAACAACAGATCCACGGATATCAGGTATAGGTTCAAAATTAGTTATTATCTTCATTACAATCTATCTTAACTGTGCACCACACTCTTTTTCGAAGGCTGCAATTAACTTATTCATTATTTTGTTAATCTCTTCCTCTGTTAGAGTTTTATTTTCATTCTGAAGTACAAAATTAAGGGCATAGGATTTCTTATCATCCCCCAGGTTAGCTCCTTCATAAACATCAAAAAGCATTACTTTTTTCAATTTTGAACCTCCATACTTAAATGCTATCTCTTCGAGCTTTTGGTAATCCACAGAACGATCCAATATCAATGAGAGATCTCGTTTCACGGAAGGATAAGGAGAAATCGGTTGATAAACAATATCAGGTGTTCCAAAATTTTTGAGTAATACTTTAAGATCAACTTCAGCATAATAAACCGTTTTTTTTATATCAAACAGTTTTAAAACTTTAGGATGTACCTCACCCATCTGCAAAACAACCTGATCATCTACCAGATATTCAAGACCTTCGATAAACAAACTATTTTGAAGCAAATTTGATGTTATTTTGTCTACCGGTGTATTTGCCTTAATAAACAGATGTTCAATTATATTTTTTAAATAAAAGAGATCAGCTTCCTCTTCTCTCTGATTCCAGGTTTTTTCGAACTTTTTACCTGTTACCAGTAGCGCCATCTTTTCCTTTTCATGATATTTCTCTGTTACTTCCGCATCAGGAGAAGCATTCGGATTCAAAAAATAAGTTTTACCAAACTCAAATAATTTCAAATTCGGATTCCCATTATTGATATTTCTCTCAACAGTTTCCAACGCACCTATCATTAAAGTTTGTCTCATAGAATCCAACTCATTACTCAAAGGATTCAAGATTTTCACAATAGTTGAAGAATCACTCACCTGCATTTGTTCCAAATAAGCACTTTTAGTCAAGGAGTTATTCATCATCTCATAAAATCCATTGGCAATCAAATGCAAAGAGATCTCTCTTTGAAAATGGGTAAGACTTTTCTGAGGAGTTTTTTGCATCACAAAATTAAGCTCTTCAGGAAGTTCTACCTGATTATATCCATATATTCTCAAAATCTCCTCGATTAAATCCACAGGTCTTGTTACATCACTCTTATTATGAGGAACTTCCACCAACAGATGCTCCGTATTTTGAACTGTGATGTTAAACCCCAAAGATTGGAGAATACTGATGATCTCATTATCTTCTATTTTTTTTCCAATCAATTCCCCTACCTGTGTAAGGGAGAGTAGTATTTTATCCTTTTCTACTTCATATGGATAGAGATCAATAATTTCTGAAAATTGAGATGCTCCTGCAATATTTTGAAGCAAATTGGCCGCTCTTTTTAAAGCATACAATGTCATATCCAAATCACATCCTCTTTCAAATCTAAAAGCTGCATCAGTTTTGAGATGGTGTCTTTTAGATGTTTTTCTTACTGAAATAGGATTGAAATAAGCACTTTCAATAAAAATATTTTTGCTTTGCTCAGTAATACCGGACTCTATTCCGCCATATACTCCGGCAATACACATTGGAGCCGATTGATTGCATATCATCAAATCCTCCTCATCCAATTTTATCTCATGCCCATCCAACGTAATAAAAGGGGTTCCTGTGGGTAAATTTTGAACAATTATCTCCCCCCCTACAATCTTTTCACTATCAAAAGCATGCAATGGTTGTCCTGTTTCAAACATTACATATTGTGTAATATCCACTACATTATTGATCGGTTTTATCCCAATTGAAAGCAGTCTATCCTGTAGCCATTTAGGAGACTCTTCCACAGTAATATTATCAATACAAATACCTGAATACCGTGCACAAGCCTCATTATTTTTAATATCAATATCTATCTTTGTTGTATTAGCTGAAGGCAACAGATCTGATACTTCGGGTAGTAGGAGAGTTGAGCAAGGAATATCATTATGTTTCATAACTGCATACAGATCTCTGGCTACACCATAATGTGAAGCAGCATCTCCCCTATTGGGAGTTAATCCTATTTCAAAAATATAGTCCTCTTCTATTTTGAAAAGTTCAGCTGCCGACAATCCCACAGGCGTATCCTCCGGTAAAACCAGAATACCTTTGTGAGAAGTACCCACACCAATCTCAACCTCTGAACAAATCATTCCTTCCGAAACTTCACCTCTAATCTTGGATTTCTTAATCACAAACGGTTTATCTCCGGAATACAAAGTAGTACCGATAGTTGCAACAATCACCTTTTGACCTGCTGCCACATTGGGAGCACCACAAATCACATTAAGCGAAGTATCTTCACCAATGTCAACTGTAGTAAGATGAAGATGATCAGAATTGGGATGTTCTACACATGTCAACACTTCTCCCACAACCAATCCTTTCAAGCCGCCTTGAATCGATTCAAAAATTGTAAGAGCTTCTACTTCTAGGCCACAATCTGTTAATAATCTACTCACTTCAGAGGGTGAAAGATCAAAAGAGATATACTGTTTTAGCCAATTATAAGATATTTTCATAGAGATGAAATTGAAATAAATTGATAAAAAATTCAGTCCGCAAAAATACTACATTATTATATATGTAAAGTTTATTTTTTTAAAATTATAAAAAAAGGGGGTGCTATTGTGTCGCAGTAAGCTCCTTTAAAACATCGATTACAGCCCTTTCTATGACAGCAAAAGTGTGCTCCTTTTTGGATGTATAATGGAACAATAAATTCACTTTTTGGTCCGATTTCGATAAAAAATCGACTAAAAACTGCTGTTTATTCAATCTGTATGACTCTCTTATCCTTCTTTTGATTTTATTTCGGATAACTGCTTTTTTGAAGTTTTTTTTGGGAACAGCAATTGCTATTTGATTTTGATCTGACGATTGTTGTTTCTGTTCCCAAGCATAATAGCATTTAATAGGATGATGATAACAAACCCTCTGATCCCGAAGAAGGTTTTCGATACTTTTTCGCGAACAGAGTCTTTCAGATTTATTAAAACTATAATTCTGAATTGATTTATCTTCTTCTTGTAGCATGTTCTTTTAAGAAGTGATCCAATGCGATGGTTATTGAGGGAGCTTCTTTTGTAGGAGCCTCAACATGTAATGTCCACCCTTCAGCACGAACTGCATCCGCTGCTGCTGATCCTAATGCGGCAAAAGCCATTTCTCCCTGCTCAAAATCCGGATAGTTAGATTTCAAAGAAGCAACTCCTGAATTACTAAAAAACACAATCATATCAAACTGACTGATATCAAATTTTTCCGGAAATTCAGCAGGAACAGTATTAAAAACCACAGCTTGATTGTGTTCAATACCCTCTTCATTTAAGAATTCACAATATTGAGAGTATATCATTTCACTTCCACAAGGAAGTAAATATTTAAGATCCCTATTTTTGGAAATCAATTCGAAAACACCCGACGGACTATTGTTTTTAGCATAGAACACCTTTCTTTTTTTATAAGAAATATATTTCTGAAGATAATACGCAACTTGGTCAGTTGGACAGAAATATTTCATAGATTCAGGAATCTCCAACCTCATCTCCTTAAGAAGAGTAAAAAAATAGTCGATCGTTGTTGTACTGGAAAAGATGATAGCAGTATGGTCCAAAATATTGATCTTTGTTTTTCTAAAATCTGCAGCTGAAACCGGCGAAAATTTAAAAAATTTAAAAAACTCTATGTTAATACTATATTTTTTTTTCAAGTCAGCATAGGGAGATTTTTCAAAATCTAAGGGAGGGGTCTGCGAAACGAGAATATTTTTAACCTTCATAACTATTTATACTAAGTGTTTAAGCTACAAATAATTAGCATAATTGAGCAACCATTTCAAAATGAGCAAATAGGGCAAAATTTCGAAAGTGCAAAAGTATATAAAAAAATTGGAAAAATTAATTTTTTTAGGATTTATTCTAAAAAGTCGGTATGTCGTAACAGAAAAATTGATCAGAAAAAGAGGCAAATAAACATAAGTAAAGTGTTGAAATTTTGAATAAAGAGATATGGGAATGATGATAATCAAAAGTATGGCATTAGTAAAACTAAAAAACAACTTATAGAGCGCATAAATAATAACCTCATCTTGAGCATCAAACAAAGAGTAATAGTAAAAATTAATTCCTCTTTTTAACCCAAAATCAAGGATAACAAGAAGAATAGCAAGAAGATAAAGGAGATAAGGTGATATAGGATCAGTTAAAGGAGAAAAAAACCGGGTGGATATCAGATAAAGCAAAAGCGAATTCACAAGAAATGAAAAAACATGGACCCAGAAAAAGAAGTTTTTATTTGATACTTTTCCTTCCCGCTGCAACTGAGAAAAATGTCGTGATGAAAAAAGAGAAAAAAGTAACAAACTGACTCTATTCCTGTATGTAGTAATCAAAAGAGTAAATAGAACCAATGTCAGCAACAAGATTAAGGTCGCAAGATTATTATTCTCTTTAGTATAAATGAGAAAATTCCCGGTTTGTAGCAGCCGGGAATTAAAATATCCTAATTTAAGTCGAATTAAATTTAAAATCTGATGCACAAATCAATAAATTACTTCACGATCAGTTTTTTGGTTACCATAGTTCGTCCATCTGCTTCAAGTGCATAAAAATAGATACCGGAAGAAAATTGATCCAAAGAGATGATCATTTTACCGGAAAGGTCAGCAGGTTCACTAAACACCTTTACCCCGGCAATATTTCTAATCACGATTTGCGCTTGAGAAGGGATTACTTCCAACTTATACTCAATGGTTACTCTATTGGACGCAGGATTAGGATACGCCGTAAATAAGGTTTGAGTATCCTGCTCCTTGATTCCAATAACGTTGTTGATTTTAATATAAAACTCTGTTCTAATACTATTATCGATTTCATCAAACAGAACAAATTTATGATGTGTCAGACCATAGTTTCCATTAGGATTGTACTGAATATGAAATGCACGATCACCATGCGCATCGTAAGTCAACGAATCACCGGCAGCAATCTCTTCGGGAAAAATGCTCGCATCTCCAATCAAACAATTACCTCCGACACAGAAAGTGGACATAGCATCGGGTACGACCACTATATTAGTACGTTGAACCATAATTCCTAAATCTTGTCCCGATTTGTTATAAAGGTCAAAGTAGTAAACGTTGTCAAGATCAATATTGGGAGCAAATACTTCAACAGTACTCCCATTAGGAACTACGACTCCATTATATCTCACCTCAATCCCTTGAGAATATGCAGTTAGAGTAGCAAACAATAAAAACAAGGTAAATATTTTTTTCATAACAATTAATTTTTCAAATTACAGATCAATTCCATTTATATTTTAGACTGCAAAGGTACAAAAAAGATTAATTCATATTATCGATTATACCATATTTTTTTTAACTCTTCTAAAAGAATAGGTGCCTCAATACGAATCATCTCTTTGGAGGTTGGATGTTCAAAGGACAAACCAGCTGCATGCAATGAAATAGAACCATCCCTATTCGCTCTCGGTGCACCATACTTCAGATCCCCCCTGATTGGAAATCCTTCAAAAGATAATTGAGCCCTAATCTGATGATGTCTTCCGGTAATCAACTCTACTTCCAAAAGAAAAAAACGTTCCGACTTTCCTACTACTTTGTAATTTAACTCAGATTGAAGATACCCCTCTTTAGGAGAAGTTGAAACAAAACTTTTATTTAACTTTTGATTTTTTCTCAAATAGTGAATGAGCTTTTTTTCCACATCACGAGGCTCATTTTCGACCACAGCCCAGTAAGTTTTTCTCAACTTTCGCTCTTTCACCTGCTGATTCATCCTAGCTAACGCTTTCGAAGTTTTGGCAAATATCACAGCACCGCTCACCGGTCTGTCAATGCGATGCACCAAACCACAAAAAACATTGCCTGGTTTTTGATATGCCTCTTTAATGTAAAGTCTAACCAATTCCAAAAGCGGAAGATCACCCGTTTGATCACCTTGCACAATCTCACCGGCTAATTTATTTACAACAAGTAGATGGTTATCCTCGTACAATATTCTTGATTTCAGATCCATCTATACAATTATTGAC
>Ga0208040_1000078_pt1 | contig 136251 bp, 139 predicted proteins | sample AD_UKC083_MetaG_FD_184431 | JGI IMG/M metagenome (GOLD analysis project Ga0208040, IMG submission 184431) | Active sludge microbial communities of municipal wastewater-treating anaerobic digesters from USA - AD_UKC083_MetaG (SPAdes) (version 2) | ecosystem: Engineered > Bioreactor > Anaerobic...
ACATGGGCTTCGTGACCGAGAACGGCAAGGTCAACGGCAAGGGCTACCCGGCGGAATGGATCGACAAACTCTTCAAGTACAACTTCGGAACCAGCGATATCCGCGGTTGGAGCAACTACGTAGCCCCAACCAAGTAGAAACCTAATAGTGTATCGATTAAGACCGGCCCGAATTATCGGGCCGGTCTTTTAATATCTACCAGTTATGGTTGCATCATACAGATTCAGGGATATAATTATACATAGTGATAATCGCTATAATGCTGTTTTGCCTGTCAAACATTCATGCGCCCTTACTTTTCCATACGACATCGGTGTATATATACAGTTATTCTCTCAAAGGGAGTGTTTAGGCTGTATTAGGTTCAGCACCTAAGTAAAAAGAGAATAAACTTGGGAGGTTGAATACATGGCTAAGAAGCTGACGATCGCTTTCCTGGTACTCGCGATTACGCTATCTACATCCGTTGCCATGGCCTGTACCTCGGTAGTACTGCCGCCGGGTTCCACCGTTGAGGGCTTCTCATCGGTAACCCACTCTGCCGACTCCGGGAGCACACCGTACGAGTTCTTTAAGGTACCGGCGAAGAACTGGCAGCGGGGCTCGATGGTGGATGTCCTGTACATACCCCAAACGACCAGCGGCAACCAGCTACATGTGGTGGCCGGACAGCCGACGGGAAACAAGATCCCCCAGGTGCCTCACACCTACGGATACTTGACCTCGTCGGTATTCGGCTACATGAACGAGAACCAGGTGGCCATCGGTGAGACCACGATAGGGGGCCGCCGCGAGCTATCGAACCAGAACGGCTACTTCGACATCACCAACCTGTCCATGCTGGCCATGGAGCGCGGCGCTACGGCCCGCGAGGCCATCCTGGCAATGGGCAGCCTGGCCGAGAAGTACGGCTACAGCGACGGGGGCGAGGAGCTCTCCGTGGCGGACCCGTACGAAGCATGGGTATTCGAGATCATCGGCCCCGGCCCGCTGTGGCAGGTCGGCGACGACGCGCCCGGCGCATTCTGGGTGGCACAGAGGGTACCGGACGGACACGTCGCCGCTTCGGCGAACCAGCCGGTGATAGACCAGATCAACTTCGACGACCCGGAGAACTTCCTCTTCGCACCCGGCATCAAGGAGTACGCCATCGCCCAGGGCTGGTGGAAGGCTGACAGCAAGGAGCCCTTCAGCTGGAGGGAGAACTTCCTCGCCTACGCATCCATCGAGACTTGCGGGCGCAGGATATGGCGCGTGATGACGCTGTGCAACCCGGACCTGGTGGGCAAGCTCGACGAGAAGGACCTGCCCTTCAGCGTGCCGGTAAAGGAGAAGCTCACCCTCGCTGACATCATGGCCATCCATGCAGACCATTACGAGGGCACTGAGTTCGATTTGACAGACGGCATAACCGCGGGCCCTTGGAGCAACCCCAGGCGCTACCGCCCGAGCGGCTTCAGCTATCTCGGCAAGAGCTACGGCTGGCAGCGCGGTATTTCCCAAGTGCAGACTGAGTACGTGACCATAACACAGAGCCGCAGATGGCTGCCCGACGAAGTGGGCGGCGTGGTCTGGTACGGCCCTAGTAATGGCGACCTAACCTGCTACGTACCCTTCTACGCCGGTGTAAACTATGTGACCGAGGCTATGAACTCGAAGGCCGGCTCGCACCAGGAGTTCACCCGCGAGTCCTTCCGCTGGGCGGTATCGACTGTCAACACATTCGCTGATTTGATGTACAACAGCATCTCCAAGGACATCAAGGTAATGATAGAAAAATATACCGGGCGCTTCATGAAGGAGCAGCCTATAATCGACCTTTTAGCTGTCGAATTGTTTAAGAGCAGCCCTAAGGCCGCCCGTGAATACCTTACGGATTACTGCAACAACAACGTAATCTCTGCCAGGGATGCCTGGTGGGCCCTCCTGGACGAGCTTTTCAGGAAATATGACATGACTAATGTTTATGTGGCCGAGACTCAGAAGAGGGTTCCTGGTGTATGGAACGAGGATTTCGTTAGGACGATGGTCAAGGCTGACCCGCCTGGACAGCCTGGTGAGATCACAAATAACTAACGTCATAAAAGCAGCAGTTAGCTCTTGATAAGGAGGACGTATATGATGCGTAGTGTCTACAGAGCTTTCATGATCGCCTGTGCTGCGGCATTGGCGCTAATGGTCTTCAGCGTAGGTACCTTGGCCTGCACTTCGATAGCACTGCCTCCGGGCTCTACTACCGATGGATCTTCATTTGCTACCCATAACGCTGACTCGGGAGCAACACCTTACGAGATGCATAAGGTGCCCGCAGCTGAATATGCACCTGGTACGATGTATGAACTATTGACCGTACCTCAGATGAGCAACGGACTCCAGCTTTACAAGGTGGCTCTCCAGCCTACCGGACAGTTCGTAGAGCAGGCGGAGAAGACCTATGGCTACATCAAATCGTCCATTTTCGGATATGTGAACGAGATGGGTGTCGGCATAGGCGAGACCACCATCAGCGGGCGTCGCGAGCTATCGAACCAGAATGGTTATCTTGATATCACCCACCTTTCCATGTTCGCCATGGAGCGCGGCGCTACCGCAAGGGAAGCCATCCAGGTGATGGGGAGCCTCGCCGAGAAGTATGGCTACAGCGACGGCGGCGAGGAGCTGACGGTAATCGACGGCAAGGAAGCTTGGATATTCGAGATCATCGGCCCCGGCCCGCTATGGCAGGTCGGCGACAAGGAACCCGGCGCCTTCTGGGTGGCCCAGAGGGTCAAGGACGGCTATGTATCGGCATCTGCTAACACCCCCGCTATAAGGCAGATCGAGTGGGATAACAAGGACGAGTTCATGTACTCACCTGGAATAATGGAATATGCCATCGCCAACGGTTGGTACGATCCTTCCAAGGGCGAGCCTTTTGAGTGGAGGCTTCATTTCGTAAGAGGTTCCGCCCCGTCCAATAGGAGGATATGGAGAGTATTCTCACTCCTAAATCCTGACCTCGCACCTACATTGGATGAAAATAACCTTCCTTTCCAGGTGCCTGTAAAAGAAAAGGTTTCCGCACAGCAAGTGCTCGAGATACACCGTGACCATTATGACGGCACAGAATTCGACCTTCATAAAGGCATAGGCGCCGGTCCTTGGGGCAATCCCCGCCGTTATTACGGCACGGTAAAGGCCGACGGGAAATCATACAGCTTCCAGAGGATCATCTCGGTCAGGAACTGTGAGTACCTTACTCTGGTCCAATGCAGAGAGAATGTAGATCCGGCCCTTAAGGGATTGTTATGGTTCTCTCCCGTATGCCCCGACGCCGCATGGATGTTACCGATCTATGCTAGCGTTACTGCGTTGAATCCTACTTATAGAGAAGAAGCGGGAGACCATTTCGATTTCTCTCGTAAGTCCATTCGTTGGGCCGTAGGTTCACTGTCCACTTATATGAACCTTAAGTACACACCGATGTATGCCGATATGTGCAAATTCCGCGATAAGTACGAAGGTGCTGCGTTTAGGAACCAGAAGGCAGTGGAAACGGCGGCCGTGGAGATCCTAAAGCAGGATCGCGATGCAGGAATCAGGTTCCTCACCGACTACAGCTGGAAACTAGCCGATAGCTTCCGTGAGGCTATATGGGAGACCGTCGATTACCTGATGTGGAAATACGACATGGGCTTCGTCACCGAGAACGGCAAAGTCAACGGCAAAGGATATCCTGCAGAGTGGATAGATATGATGTTCAAGTATGACTTCGGTTCAAGCGATGTACGCGGCTGGAGCAACTATGTAGCCCCGACCAAATAAGGCGGAATCGATGAAGGCCCGATGCCAATACGGCCCGGGCCTTCATACTTAGCATATTATATCCGTAAATCTGGATATGTGAATTTATTAGCTCTCTATCATGCCGCAAGGGTATTCTACTTTTACTAGGTACAATCCAGAGGGAGGCGCTGGAGGAGGCGCCAGGGTCCTGTCCCTAGATGCAAGAAGTCTCTGTGTATAATCGCTTCCCTCGGTCCTTCCAAGGCCCACTTCCACCAGCGTGCCGACTATGTTCCTGACCATCTTGTACAAGAAGCCATCGGCCCTGGCCGTCACCGCGACATACCTTGTTCCGAGGTGGTCGATGATACCCTCGGTCACATCAAGCTTGTCCATCTTCCTCACTGCGCTGCCATCTATCGATCCGGCGGACCTGAAGGAGCTGAAGTCATGGCTTCCCTTAAGGTATCCCGCCGCTCGTGACATCCTATCTACATCCAAGCCTTTTTCCATCACCCATGAGTACTTGTCCATGACTGCGTGAAGGTTGCTGGACGGGAGGATAAGATATCTATAGGTCTTCGATATGGCATCGAACCTTGCACTGAATCCATCATATGCCTGGCCCGATTCTACGGCCTTTATGTCGTCCGGTAGTTTGGTGTTCAACGCGAAGCGCCATCTTTCGGGCGGTATGCTCGATGCGGTCTTGAAGCTGATGACCTGCGCGAGGGCATGGACGCCTGCATCCGTCCTTCCCGATCCCGTGATCGTCGTCCGCTGGCCCGTCAGCAGTTCTATGGCCTTCTCTATGGTCTCTTGAATCGTTACGAAACCCTTCTGACGTTGGAAACCGGAATAACCGCTTCCGTCATATTGTACCTTGACGTATATCGTCCTGGTCATGCCAGCACCGCTACTGTTATCGATGCCGCGACGATCGGTAGGATTAGCAGGTCATTTAACGTGAATGCAAGGTTACGCAGCCTTGTCCTGCCCTTACCGCCCCTATAGCATCTAGCTTCCATCGCAAGCGCTAGTTCATCGGCTCTCCTGAAGGCCGAGACGAAAAGCGGTATCAGTACAGGCAGCATAGCCTTCGCCCTCTTGATCAAGTTACCACTGCTGAAATCCGCCCCTCTTGCCATCTGCGCCTTCATTATCTTATCCGTCTCTTCGACCAGGGTGGGTATGAACCTCAGGGCTATGGTCATCATCATAGCCAGCTCATGAGCCGGGAAACCTATCGCCGAGAGCGGCTTGAGGAGCTTTTCGAGACCATCTGTCAGAGTCAGCGGGGACGTCGTTAGCGTCACGAGCGAAGTGGCGATGATCAATAAAACCAACCTTATGACCATCAGGGCGCCTTGTCTCATTCCTTCGTACGTAGCGGTCAGGGGCCCCAGCTTGAATATAACGGTCCCTTCGGTCATGAAGACATGGAGAAGGAAAGTAAAGGCCATTATCACCAAAAGCGATCTCATCGACTTGATGATGAACTTAAGCCCTATCTTCGATACGAGGATCCCAGCGAGGAGCATCGCCGCCATCGCCAAGTAGCCCCATCCGGACTTGATAAGGAACAGGCATGTGACGACCGTAGCCATGGCCAGTATCTTGCTCCTCGGGTCCATCTTATGGAGAGGCGAGCTGCCCGGTATGTACTGCCCTATCGCAAGGCTGGACATCTTCATAAGGCAGCGACCTCCCTTCCATGTCCTTTAGTCTTTGTCATGTCCAGGATCATCTCACCGAGTTGTTCTACCGTTAAAGGTATCATCGGGAGTTCTATACCCCTTTGTCTGAGCATATTGTACATCCTTACGGTCTGAGGCACTCCCAGGCCCATCTCCAGCAGCCTCTTCTCCTCGGAGAACACCGTCCTCGGATCTCCGGAAAGCACCGCCCTGCCAGCATCCATGACTATGAGCCTCTCGGCGTGCTTCGCCACGTCCTCCATGCTATGCGATACCAGGACTACGGTGAAGCCCCCCTTGGTGTGCATCTTGTCTATCTCGCCCAGTATCTCGTCCCTGCCCGCAGGGTCCATTCCCGCGGCAGGCTCATCGAGGATGACCACCTCGGGTTTCATGGCGAGCACCCCGGCTATCGCCACCCTTCTTTTCTGGCCTCCGGACAGCTCGAAAGGCGACCTGTCCTTGATAGCCTCGAAGTCCAGGTTGACAATGTCCATGGCTTCGACCACTCGATCAATTACCTCTTCTTCGCCAAGACCCATGTTGCGGGGCCCGAACGCAACGTCGCCCAGGACCGTCTCGTCGAATAGCTGGTGCTCGGGATACTGGAACACCAAGCCTACTTTCTTCCTTACATCCTGCAGCTTGGCTCCCTTGGACCAAATGTCAAGCCCATCGACCATCACTAATCCGGAATCAGGCCTGAGCAGACCGTTCATGTGCTGTACGAGAGTGGACTTCCCGGAGCCGGTCCTTCCAATTATGCCTACGAACTCGCCTTTGGCGATCGAGACGCTTGTATCATCCAGGACCTTCCTTGCCAGCGGGCTGTCCGCGTTGTACGTAAATGATACTCCCTTGATCTCGATTATCATAACGTGCCTCCGATCCCCTCGCGCGGACCAGGGCCGATTAGAGCCGATAGCCTGTCTGCCATCTCTTCGGCCGACAAGACCCCTTCGGCTATGTCTAGTCCTTCATGCTTAAGCATCTTGGAAAGTTCTACCACTTGCGGTTCGTCCAGCCCGAGGCCCTTTAAGTCATCGACCTTGTAGAATATCTCAGACGGATCTCCCTGGGCTACAAACTTACCCGCATCCATTATGTATACGGAATCTGCGAGCATCGCTTCTTCCATGAAATGCGTTATCAGGACTATCGCTATGCCTTCCTCCCTTGCCAGCCTGTAGGCGGCCTCAAGGACCTCCCTACGGCCGAGAGGATCGAGCATCGCGGTAGATTCATCGAGCACTATGCACCTGGGTCTCATCGCTATCACTCCCGCGATGGCGACCCTCTGCTTCTGGCCACCCGACAGCATGTGGGGAGGAAAGTCCTTGAAACCTTCCATGCCCGTAAGGCGCAGGGCCTCTTCTACTCTTTCGGCGATCTCTTTCGATGGGACTCCCAGGTTCTCGGGGCCGAATGCGATGTCTTCCTCGACTGTCGTCGCCACGAGCTGGTTATCCGGATTCTGGAACACCATGCCAACCACGCGCCTGATATCCCAGAGCCTGTTTTCATCCGAGGTCTGTATCCCGTTGACTATCACTACGCCCTCGTCGGGCACTACAATGGCGTTCATCGCCTTGGCCAGGGTAGATTTGCCCGATCCGTTCCTGCCTATGACGGACACAAACTGCCCGGGGAAGATGTCCATGTCTACTCCCGAAAGGGCTTCCACCTCATCCGGGCTTCCCTCGTCGTAAGTGTATTTCAATCCTCTTATCCTGATGACAGGTTCCACTTGATAGCACCCCATGTGTAAAAAGTGCGCTCTATTATACTGAAGCGCACTTTCACCTCTTTATGTTCGGATCCCGTTCCATTAAGGACGAGGGTCCGCGCAACTTACTTTTCCCCTGATACAGGGGCCTTCTTGGCCGCCGGCACCTTTGTGCCCGCCTTCTTGATCATGGTCTTCTTAGGTGCTTCGGCCTTCTTGAGCGGCGATTTCACCTTCGGTTCGGCCTTCTTCTCAACGGCCTTCTTGGGGGCGGCCTTCTTCACTTTCTTATCTTCCTTGACGGCCACGGGCTCGAACCCCACCAATTCTATAATGGCCATCGGAGCTGCGTCGCCCCTTCTCATGCCAGTCTTCATTATCCTGGTGTATCCACCGGGCCTCTCCACGAACTTGGGTCCTATCTCCTCAAAGAGCTTCTTCAAAGCCTCAGGGCTAGTGAGGTAAGCGGCAGCCAACCTCGTATTATGTAGATTGCCCTTCTTAGCTTTGGTTATAAGGCGCTCGGCGACCGGTCTCATGGCCTTCGCCTTCGCCTCCGTCGTCTCTATGCGGTTATAAAGGAAAAGGTTGGTGACCAGGCTCCTTAACAGAGCGCGGCGGGCGCCGACGTCGCGGCCAAGCTTTCCTTGCCTCAATTGAGTCTCCTCCTTACTTACTCAGCTGTCAGTCTGAGGGAAAGGCCCTTTTCCTCGAGCTTCTTCTTGAGCTCGTCCAGGGTCTTCCTCCCACAGTTCCTCACCTTCATGAGGTCTTCTTCCGATTTACGCGTAAGCTCGCCGAGGCTTGCTATGTTCGCCCTCTTGAGGCAGTTGTAAGCCCTTACGGAAAGCTCCAGCTCATCGATCGGGGTCTCGAGCACCCTCTGATGCTCCTCGTCCTTGCTGTCCACGGAATCAGCCGCGTCCGGCTCTTCGCCTTCATCGGCTATGAACAGCTTCAGCTGGTCTCTCAGTATGGTCGCGGCCATGTTCACCGCCTCTTTTGGCGATGTCTTGCCATGGGTCCATACTTCCAGGATGAGCTTGTCGTAGTCGGTGATGTCCCCCACTCGGGAGTTTTGCACCGTATAGTTTACCTTCTGCACCGGCGTGAAGATCGAGTCGACGGGGATTACGCCGATGGAATGATCCACCTTCTTGTTCTTATCTGCCTGGATGTAACCCCTGCCTCCGTCAACGGTGATCTCTGCGACGATGCTGGGTGTGTTGCCATCCGATGCGGGCTCGAGGGTGCAGATCTTCAAATCCGGATTCAGGATGTCGACGTCCACCGTTTCCTCTATATGCCCCGCCGTGACTTCAAGCTCTTCGTCCGTCTTGTTCTCGATTATGAGCCTTAGGGTCTTGGGACCCTCGGTGTTGAGCTTGATCAACAGGTCCTTGAGGTTCAAGACTATATCGGTGACGTCCTCCTTGACATACGGCATGGTGGAGAACTCGTGCAGCACGCCCTCGATCCTCACCGAGGTTATCGCGGCACCCGGTAGGGACGAAAGCAATATCCGCCTTAACGAATTGCCGAGGGTGACGCCGTAGCCGCGCTCTAGCGGCTCGGCCACCAGCTTTCCATATTCCTCTTTCTCTTCCACCCACTCTATCCTGGGTTTGATCGTATCCAACATTAATCAAGCACCCTCCTATTCCTACAGCTTAGCAGCATAATGCCGCGCGCCGGACCGGCGGTCGTCATCATCTGGAGTAGAACTCGACGATTAGGTGCTCCTTCACGTCCGTGTCTATCATATCCCTGCTGGGAACCTGCATGATCGTCCCCTTCAGGTTGTCGAGGTCGACCGAAAGCCATCCGGGCATCGACCTTTGGGTGATCCCGAGGCCTGCCTTGAAGTATTTCGAATCCTTGGAGTTGTCGCGTACGGCTATCAAGTCATTCACGCCGACAAGGTATGACGGTATGTCGACCTTGTTGCCGTTGACGGAAATATGACCGTGCGTGACGAGCTGCCTCGCCTGTGGCCTGGACTTGGCGAAGCCGAGCCTGTAGACCACGTTGTCGAGCCTCATCTCGAGCAAAGTGAGAAGGGTCTCGCCGGTGATGCCCTTCATGCGTTCAGCTTTCACGAACGTGTTGCTGAACTGGGTCTCCATCAAGCCGTAGATCCTGCGGAGCTTCTGCTTCTCGCGAAGCTGCACGCCGTACTCCGACAGCTTCCTCTGCCTTTCACCGTGCTGACCGGGGGCAAACCTCTTGCTCCTCCTTGTCAGGGCGCATTTAGAAGAGTAGCAGCGGTCGCCCTTGAGATAGAGCTTCACTCTCTCACGGCGGCACTGGCTGCAAACTGAATCAGTCATCCTTGCCATTTCGGCACCTCCATATCACCTATTACACGCGCCTGCGCTTGGGCGGCCTGCAGCCGTTATGCGGTATCGGCGTTACGTCTTTGATCATGCTGACTTCAAGGCCGGTGGCCTGCAACGACCTAACGGCGGCTTCCCTTCCTCCGCCGGGGCCTTTCACCAGGACCTCGATGTTCTTCATGCCGTGTTCCATGGCTGCTTTAGCTGCCACCTCAGCCGCCTGCTGCGCCGCGTACGGAGTGCCCTTCCTCGAGCCCCTGAAACCCTGCGATCCTGATGAGGACCACGATATCAGGTTGCCCTGCGGGTCGGTGATGGTCACGAGCGTGTTGTTGAACGTCGACTTGATGTGGGCTACGCCCGATTCGACGTTCTTGCGCTCGCGCCTCTTTGTCCTTACCTGTTTCTTGGCTGCCATCCCTTAACCCTCCTTAGGCCTTCTTGCCGCGTCCGCCGACGGTCTTTTTGGGACCCTTGCGTGTACGTGCATTAGTCTTTGTGCGCTGGCCTCTTACAGGGAGTCCCCTACGGTGCCTCAGACCGCGGTAGCTTCCTATCTCGATCAGCCTCTTGATGTTCTGGGCCTCTTCCCTCCTGAGGTCGCCCTCTACGGGATAGCCCTTGTCGATTGTCTCACGAAGCCTTGTTACTTCGTCCTCAGTAAGGTCTTTCACCCTTGTGTCGGGATTCACGTTCACCTTGGCCAATATCTCCTGGGAAGTGCTGAGGCCTATGCCATATAGATAGCAAAGGGCGACTTCAACTCTCTTGTCCCTTGGGAGGTCAACGCCCGCGATACGCGCCATACTCCGGAACACCTCCGTTACTTTCTCTTGTATTGATCGTTTCTTATCCCTGTCTCTGCTTATGCTTGGGATTCTCGCATATTACGTGCACTATCCCATCCCTGCGGATGATCTTGCACTTGTCGCAGATCTTCTTCACCGAAGGCTTTACTTTCATGCCCAAGTCCTCCTGTCGGCCTCGCTCGAAATGAGCTTACTTGTATCTCCACACTATCCTGCCCCTTGTAAGGTCGTAGGGAGAAAGCTCCAAAAGAACCTTATCACCTGACAGGATCTTAATGAATTTCATTCGCATCTTGCCGGATACATGGGCAAGGACAGTATGCCCGTTGCTCAGCTGTACCCTGAACATGGCGTTTGGCAACGGTTCTATAACCGTACCTTCTGCCTCGATATAGTCTTCCTTGCTCATGCTAGGGTTAAAGCCCCCTTTCAATCCTTGGCCCTGTAGCCGTCCAGTGTCTCCGCTATCTCCTGGTCCGTGACCTCTATGCCCTTTGTAAGCTTCTCCTCCAGGCGCTCGTCGACATTGTTCAGCCTTATCAGATGCTTTACGTTCTTGCGCTTGGGCCTTGAGAACTTGTGGGCACGTCCGTCGGCCACCAATACAGCGCGATCGTCCAGCCGCCTAACGATGACGCATAATCGGCCCCTGTCCCTGCCCATTTTAGAAATCACCAGCTGTCCAAGCTTTACTTCTTCACATTCAGACAACTGCCAAGGCACCTTCCAATCAATTATTATAACACGGTCAACAATATGATTCCTTCATCAGTTATCGCCACCGTGTGCTCGAAATGGGCGGACAATCCTCCGTCCTTGGTCCTTACGGTCCACCCGTCGTCATCCACCTTCACCTGATGGGACAACTGGTTCACCATCGGCTCGATCGCAAGGGTCATCCCCCCCACGAGCCTTATGCCGGTCCCCTTCGCCCCGTAGTTCGGCACGTTCGGAGGCTCGTGCATCTTCCTGCCGATGCCGTGCCCGACGAACTCCCTAACCACAGAGTATCCTGCACCCTCGGCGACTGATTGTACGGCGCATCCGATGTCTCCCAGCCTGCCGCCGGCCTTCGCCGCCTCGATGCCTTCCTCCAGGGACCTTCTGGTAGTCTCTATAAGCCTGGACGCATCTTCGGAGATATCCCCTATCGGCAGTGTAACCGCTGCGTCCGAGCAAAATCCCTCAAGGACGGCTCCTGTGTCTATGCTTAGTATGTCTCCTTCTTCAAGGACCCTATCCCCCGGCATGCCGTGTATTACTTCGTCGTTGACTGAAGTGCATAGGGTGGACGGATAGTCCATGTATCCTTTGAAGGCCGGCTTCCCTCCCATATCGAGTATGAGCTGCTCAGCCTTCCTGTCCAATTCCCCGGTTGTAACACCAGGCCTTGCCAGTTGCCCCATCATCGCCAACACGGCTGCGGTGATCTTGCCCGACTTCCTCATCTTGAGGATCTCCTGCGATGTCTTCAATATCACCATTTTCCCGCCCCGGAATGCTTTGAAAGGACGTCGGAGATCTTCGCGAAGACCTCCACGGGCGTTCCTGAGCTTTCAACCTCCGCCAGCAGGCCGCGTTCCCTATACCAGCCTATTAGCGGCTCCGACTGGGCTTTGTACGCCACCAGCCTCGTCTTGACCGCCTCCGGTTCGTCGTCCTTGCGCCTTGCCGGCCTGCCGCCACATTTACAGAGCCCGTCTGCGGGCATGTTCATATAGGCGTTGTATATCGTACCGCAGGAAGGGCAGATGAGCCTTCCGGCTATCCTCCTGATTATGACATCGTCGTCCACTTTCAGGTTTATGACGACATCCAACTTCCTTCCTATCCTATCAAGCATCTCCGAAAGGGCTTTGGCCTGGGGAATGGTCCTGGGGAAGCCGTCAAGCATGAATCCGTTCGCCGCGTCCGCCTCCCCCAGCCTTTTCTCGACCAGCCCTATGACCACATCATCCGGGACGAGCTTGCCGGCGTCCATATATACGGAGGCCTTCAACCCCAGCTCCGTCCCAGCCTTCACCGCCGCCCTCAGAAGGTCGCCGGTGGAGATGTGGGCGAGACCGTAGGCAGCTCTTATGCTCTCGGCGGCAGTACCTTTGCCTGCCCCTGGAGGTCCCATGATGATCATGTTCATCCCGATTTCCCCTTTACTGCATGAAGCCTTCATACTGCCTCATGATCAGCTGCGACTCTATCTGCTTCATCGTATCCAGCGCAACGCCCACGGCGATGATTATGCTGGTGCCGCCAAAGCCGATGTTGAAGCCCAACAATGCCGTCATTATGCTAGGCAGTATCGCCATGAAGCCCAGGAATAGGGCGCCAGGCAGGCTTATCCTCGTTACTACCCTGTCGATGTACTCAGCCGTAGGCTTGCCTGGGCGATACCCGGGTATGAAGCCGCCATACTGTTTCATGTTGTTGGAAATCTCTATGGGGTTGAACGTTATGCTCGTGTAAAAATAGGTGAACGCAATGATCAGCACTATCTGTACCGAGTTATACGCCCAGACGTTGCTCGTGAACTTGTTCATGAGATCTCCGAACGCGGGCCAGAAGCTGCCTATCGTCGCAGGGAATGCCAGCAGAGAGGAGGCGAATATGACCGGTATCACGCCGGCTTGGTTCACCTTTATGGGCAGGTGCGTGCTCTGCCCTCCGTATACCCTGCGGCCAACTACCCTCTTGGGGTACTGTACGGGTATCTTCCTATTGGCCTCTTCAATCGCGACGACGCCGACTATCACGGCAAGCGATACTATCAGGAACAGGATCAGAAGGAGTATGTTCAACCCGCCGGTCTTCACCGTAGAGAACAGCTGCGTGCCTACCATGGGCAGTCTCGATACTATGCCCGTGAAGATGATCAGGGATATGCCGTTTCCTATGCCCTTCTCTGTGATCATCTCGCCGAGCCATACCGTGAACATCGCACCTGCGGTCATGCTTACTATCACTAGGAGGTTGTTCCAGATACCGGGCATCATGGCGCCTTTGAGCAGCAGCATGTAGCTCACAGACTGTAGGACTGCGAGTGCGAGGCTCATGTAGCGCGAGTATGCCTGGAGCTTCTTCCTTCCCTCGTCGCCCTCTTTGGAAAGCTCCTCAAGTTTGGGGATTACGACCTTCAGCAGTTCCATCACGATCGATGACGTGATGTAGGGCCCTACGTTTAGGGCGAACAGTGTCATCCTCGAAAGGGAGCCTCCTGCGAACATATCCAGGAGGGACAGAATGCCTGTGCCGCCGGTCCCGGCGGCTTTCTGGAACTCCGCGAATACCTTGCTTGCGTCCACACCGGGTACCGGTATATAGGAACCAAGCCTATATACGAGCAGCATCAGCGCTGAGAATAGTATCTTCTTCCTTATCTCCGGCACTCTGAAGGCGTTGATGATAGCAGCAATCATTTAGACTACCTCCACGCTCCCACCTGCCGCTTTGATCTTTTCGGCAGCTGTTTCGCTGAACTTGTGCGCCTGGACTGTAAGAGCCTTGGATATCTCGCCGTCTCCGAGCACCTTGACCAGGTTGTATCTGCCCTTTACCAGCCCCGTAGTGTAAAGGTCCTCCAGCTTAACGGCAGTACCCGCTTCGAACCTCTCCTCTAGCTGGGAGATATTGACAATGGCATATTCGATGCGGAACTTGTTGTTGAAGCCCCTCTTGGGCGTGCGCCTCGCCAGGGGGGTCTGACCGCCTTCGAACCCGGGTCCCTTGACCCCGCCAGAACGAGACTTCTGACCCTTCTGGCCCTTGCCGGCGGTCTTCTCCCAACCGGAGCCATGGCCACGGCCTATGCGATGGCGCTCTTTCTTTGAGCCCTCTGGAGGGCGTAGTTCATGTAGTTTCATATATTTCTGCACCTCCGCTTATGGAGCCGAAGTGACTCCTCTTATTCCCCGTCGACCTCGACTACCTCAAGGAGGTGGTCGATGCTCTGGCACATGCCGCGCAGTTCCGGTGTGTCCGGCTTGACTATCGTCTGGCCCAACTTATGGAACCCGAGCGAACGCACCGTAGCCCTCACCCTTTCGGGCTGGCCGATGAAGCTCTTCTTATAAGTTATCTTCAAGAACTTGGCCATCGTACATCCCCCCTACTTCGCCTCGGTGTCCAGGCCGCGGATCTTGGAGACTTCCTCGGCTGTCCTTAAGCTCTTGAGCCCTGCAACGGTCGCGTTGACCATGTTGATGGGGTTGTTGGAGCCTATCGACTTCGTGAGGATGTCCTTTATCCCTGCAGCCTCGAGGACCGCACGGACAGGACCGCCCGCGATGACACCGGTGCCGGGCACGGCAGGCTTCAGGACGACCTTACCTGCGCCGAACTCGGCGTTGACTTCGTGTGGTATCGTCGTGCCGACCATGGGCACTGTCATCATGCTCTTCTTGGCGGCGGCCGAAGCCTTCTTGATCGCTTCGGCTACTTCATATGCCTTGCCTAGTCCGACGCCGACCTTGCCCTTGGCGTCCCCTACTACGACAAGCGCCCTGAAACTCCTCGTGCGGCCGCCCTTGGTCGTCTTTGCGACGGGATTTATGCTGACCACTTTCTCGGAGAGCTCGCTTACCTCCTGAACGAACCTTCTCATTCCAATGAGTGCCCCCTTCCTAGAACTCTAGCCCGGCATCGCGCGCGGCCTTGGCGAAGGCCGACACCCTGCCGTGGTAGATGTGGCCGCCGCGGTCGAACACGACGACCTTTATGCCCTTGGCTAGGGCACGCTCGGCGAGCACCTTGCCCAGGGCCGTTGCGGCAGCTACATTGCCGCCGTACTCGAGCCCCAGCTCCTTCTCAGTCGAGGAGGCGTGCACGAGCGTTGTCCCGGTGGTGTCGTCGACCAGCTGCGCGTAGATATGAGCAAGGCTCCTGTGCACCGCAAGCCTGGGCCTTTCCGGCGTTCCGCTAATGTGTTCGCGGACGCGGGCATGGCGGCGGTCAAGGGCCTCTCTCCTGTCTTTCCTGTTATACAAAGCAAATTTCCCCTTTCCTTCGCCGCGGCGTTACTTGCCTACTTTGCCGGTCTTGCCGGCCTTCAGGTGAACGACCTCGCCTGCGTACCTGATGCCCTTGCCGTGATAGACCTCAGGCGGCCTCTTGGCGCGGATATCGGCGGCCACCTGGCCGACTACTTCCTTGTTGCTGCCCTTCACAGAGATCTTTACCGGGCTGGGCGTTTCGAAGGTGATCCCCTCGGGAGGGTCGATCTCCACCGGATGGGAGTGCCCAACGCTGAGAACCAGCTTCTTACCCTGTACGGCCGCCTTATAGCCGGTGCCGATGATATCGAGGTCCGTCTGATAACCCTTGGTCACGCCCACTATCATGTTATCTATGAGCGTGCGCGTAAGACCGTGCAAAGACTTGTGGGGCTTATCTTCAGAGGGCCTCTCGACGAGTATCACATCGCCTTCGATGTTGATCTTCATGTCCTCGTGGAGCTCTCTGGAGAGCGTCCCCTTGGGTCCTTTCACAATCATGCTGTGCCCATCGAGCTCGACTTTGACACCGGTGGGTATGCTGATCGGTTTCCTGCCTATCCTAGACATTCCAGCACCCCCTACCAGACATAGCAGACTACTTCGCCGCCGAGGCCCATTTCCCGGGCCTTACGATCGGTCATCAGTCCGCTGGATGTCGAAATTACTGCTATGCCCAGACCGTTCAGGACCTTGGGAAGCTCGTCCTTGGTGGTGTACACCTTAAGGCCGGGCTTGCTGATACGCCTCAGTCCGTTGATCACCTTTTTCTTGTCGGGCATATACTTCATGAACAGCTTAAGGGTCTTGAAACCCTTTTCGTCGGTAACCATCTCATAGTCCCTTATATAGCCCTCCTGCTTCAGGATGAGGGCCAATTCCACCTTCATCTTGGAAGACGGCATCGCCACCGTGTCATGGTAGACGATGTTCGCGTTCCTTATCCTTGTCAGCATATCCGCAATGGGATCAGAAACCGGCATCTGCTGTACCTCCTCTCACGGCATTTCCGCCTTACCAGCTCGCCTTGGTGACGCCCGGGATTTCGCCGCGGGAGGCCAGGCTACGGAAGCAGATCCTGCACATCTTGAATTTCCTCATGTATCCGCGGGGCCTTCCGCATATCTGGCAGCGGTTATACGCCCTTACGGTGAACTTGGGTTCGCGCTTCCACGATTCTACCAATCCTTTACGTGCCATCCCTTGCTTCCTCCTTACTGGGCCTTGAACGGCAATCCCAATGTGCGGAGCAGCTCTAGTCCCTCTTCGTCCGTCCTTGCCGAAGTGACTATCGTGATGTCCATTCCTCTGACCTTGTCGACCTTGTCGTACTTGATCTCGGGGAATATGAGCTGTTCCTTCAAGCCCAGGGTGAAATTGCCGCGGCCGTCGAAACCGCTCGTGGAAATCCCCCTGAAGTCCCTGATTCGAGGAAGGCTCACGTTGAACAGCTTGTCCAGGAAGTACTGCATCCTGTCGCCGCGCAATGTGACCTTCGCCCCGATCGGGACGCCCGCTCTGAGCTTGAAATTGGCTATCGACCTCTTGGCCTTGGTTATGAGGGGCTTCTGCCCGGTTATGGTGGCAAGGTCGGCGGCCGCCGAATCCAAAGCCTTAGGATCCTGCGTAGCCTCGCTCACACCCATGTTGACCACTACCTTGACGAGCTTGGGCACCTCGTTGATGTTCTTGTAACCGAACCTCTTGGTGAGGGCCGGCACTACTTCTTCCTTGTACTTGTCCTGTAGACGCGGCATGTTATATCCTCCTCCCAGTCCTACTTGTCGAGGCTGGTCCCGCACTTTGCGCAAGTGCGCGAGAACTTTCCTTCTCCGTCAGCCTTCATTCTGACACGGGTAGCCTTGTTGCATTTGCTGCATACGACCATCACCTTAGATGCGTGTATCGGCATAGGAGTATCTACTATACCGCCCTGAGGAGCGGTCTTCGAAGGCTTCATATGCTTCTTGGCGATGTTCATGTTCTCAACGATGACCTTCTCGTCAGCGGGGACGGTGCGAAGGACCTTGCCCTTGCGCCCTGCGTCCTTGCCTGTGATCACCTGTACGTTGTCGCCCTTCTTGATCTTCATTTCACTGCTCCTCCGTCCTAAAGAACTTCAGGGGCGAGGGAGATTATCTTCATGTAGTTCTTGTCCCTCAGTTCCCTAGCCACGGGCCCGAAGATGCGCGTGCCCCTCGGGTTCATCTGGTCATTGATGATGACCGCTGCGTTCTCGTCGAAGCGGATGTATGATCCGTCCTGGCGCCTTAGCTGCTTGCTTGTGCGCACGACGACCGCCTTCACGATCTCGCCCTTTTTCACAACGCCTCCGGGCGTAGCTTCCTTGACAGATGCGACTATTATGTCGCCCACGCTTGCATACCTTCTCCTGGAGCCGCCTGACACTCTGAAGCACATGATCTTCTTTGCGCCGGAGTTGTCGGCAACATTCAGAACCGTTTGAACCTGTATCATCTATTGCCCCTCCTCTCGGCTACTTCGCGCGCTCGATTATTTCCACGAGCCTCCAACGCTTCTCCTTGGAAATGGGCCTGGTCTCCATGACGGCGACCTTGTCCCCTACGTGGCTCTCGTTCTTCTCATCGTGCACTTTTATCCTGCTCGACCTTCTTACGGTCTTACCGTAGAGAGGGTGGCTGAAAGTGCGCTCGATGACCACTATGCGGGTCTTGTCCATCTTGTCGCTGACGACCTCGCCGGTCCTTTCCTTGCGCTCGTTCCTGGTATCTTCCATTCTCAGTCCCTCCCCCCTCATCCGCGCGCCGTCTTGAGCTCGCGCTCGCGGATTACGGTCTTCACACGGGCTATGTTCTTTTTTACTTCGCCTATCTTGTTAGGGTTGTCCAACTGGTTAGTAGCGAGCTGGAACCTCAGGTTGAACAGCTCCTCCTTGAGTGTGGAGAGCTTTTTCGTGAGTTCTTCCGCCGTAAGTTCGCGCACATCCTTAGGCTTCATCTACCTCGCCCTCCTTCTCGACGTTCTCTATATCGCCCTTCTGGACTATCTTCGAAGACACGGGCAGCTTGTGCATCGCGAGGCGAAGGGCTTCCTTCGCTTCATCGAGCGGAACTCCCGCTATCTCGAACATCACTCTTCCGGGCTTTATGACCGCGACCCAGAATTCGGGAGAACCTTTCCCGGAGCCCATACGAGTCTCTGCGGGCTTCTGTGTCACCGGCTTGTCCGGGAATATCCTGATCCAGACGTTGCCGCCGCGCTTCATGTAACGGGTCATCGCGATACGGGCCGCTTCTATCTGCCTGTCGGTCACCCAGCCGCACTCGGTCGCAACGAGGCCGAATTCACCGAAAGCTATGGTGTTGCCCCTGGTCGCCTTGCCGGTCATGCGTCCGCGGTGGACCCTTCTGAACTTGACCCTCTTCGGCATCAACATGGTTAACGCCCTCCCTGCTGGTTCCGGCGGGTCGCCCTTTGCGGAAGTACTTCGCCCTTGTAGATCCAGACCTTGACACCGATGCGTCCATAGGTCGTATTAGCTTCGGCGAAACCGTAATCAACATCCGCCCTAAGCGTGTGAAGGGGAAGCCTGCCGACGGAATAGCCCTCTGATCTTGCGATCTCGGCTCCTCCCAGCCTTCCGGAACATCTCATCTTGATGCCGAGGCATCCGAGCTTCTCGGCCCTGCCCATCGCCTGCTTCATGGCGCGCCTGAAGGCGATTCTCTTCTCCAGCTGGCTCGCTATGTTCTCGGCTACTAGCTTGGCTTCGAGGTCGGGGTTCTTCACCTCGTTGATGCTAAGGAGCACCTGCTTGCCAGTCATGGCCTGCAGCTCTTTCCTCAGCTCCTCCGACTTCTTTCCGCCGCTTCCGATTATCACGCCCGGCTTGCCGGTGTGTATTATGAACTTTATTACGTTGTTGGCCTTGCGCTCTATCTGGACCCTGGAGATGCTCCCCGGATTGTTCTCCCTCTTCGCGGGGTCCTTAGGCGTGGGTACGCCTTCTCTCTTGTTGAAGTCGTACTCCTTTATGAACTTCTTGAGCCTCAGGTCCTCGTGAAGCTGGTCCGCGTAGGATTTCTCCGCATACCACGCAGAATCCCAGTCCTTGATCACGCCAACCCTGAAGCCTATCGGGTTAACCTTCTGACCCACGATCAACCCTCCCTTTCCTTGACGACTATGGTTACATGGCAGCTCCTCTTCAAGAGACGGTCCGCCATGCCCCTGAGCCTGGGCAGCACCCTTTTCATGGTGGGGCCCGCATCTACGTAAGCCTTCGAGATGTAAAGGGAGTCCTTGTCGAGGCTGAAGTTGTTCTCGGCGTTGGCCGCCGCCGACTTGACTACCTTGTATACTACTTCGCTGGCCCCGCGGGGCGAGAATTTTAGGATGGCCAGCGCCTCGGCGACGCTCTTGCCGCGGACCAAGTCAACTACGGCACGGGCCTTGCGAGGCGTTATCCTTACGTGTTTGGCTACTGCTTTTGCCTCCATTGCTTAAGACCCTCCTACTTAAGAGCTGTTGCCTTGTCGGACTTCGTCGAATGACCCCTGTAAGTCCTCGTCGGCGCGAATTCCCCTAGTTTATGCCCTACCATGTCCTCTATGACATATACGGGCACATGCTTCCTGCCATCGTGCACCGCGATGGTGTGTCCTACGAACTCGGGCATGATCGTGGAGCTCCTCGACCAGGTCTTCACTATCTCCTTGACGCCCTTCTCGTTCATAGCGTCTACCTTCTTCATCAGTTTCGGGCAGACATACGGGCCCTTTTTGAGCGACCGGGACATTTGTCCGCCTCCTCTCTTAACTCATATCAGACTATTTGCCGTTGCGCCTTCTGACTATGAGCTTGTCAGAGGCCTTGGCCTTGCGTGTCTTGTATCCTAGCGTCGGCTTGCCCCAGGGCGTTACCGGCCCGGGCCTTCCGACAGGGCTCTTGCCCTCGCCGCCGCCATGCGGATGGTCGCACGGGTTCATCGACGCACCGCGGTTGTGAGGCTTGCGTCCCAGCCAGCGCTTGCGTCCGGCCTTGCCGAAGCTTACGTTCTCGTGGTCGAGGTTCCCTACCTGGCCGATGGTCGCCATGCACTCGATCCTTACCATTCTCATCTCCCCTGAGGGAAGCCTGAGGGTGGCCATGCTGCCTTCCTTGGCCATCAGCTGCGCCGATGCGCCGGCGGTCCTAACCATCTGGGCTCCCTTCCCGGGTACCATCTCGACGCAGTGCACCACGGTGCCTACGGGGATATTCACCAACGGGAGGGCGTTACCCGCCTTGATGTCCGCCTCCGGCCCTGCGACTATCATGTCGCCAACGCCGATGCCGGCGGGCTGGAGTATGTACCTCTTCTCGCCGTCCAGGTAATTTATGAGGCATATCCTGGCGGACCTGTTAGGATCGTACTCGACGCTCGCGACCTTGCCGGGTACTCCGAACTTGTCGCGCTTGAAGTCGATTATCCTATAGGCCCTCTTGGTCCCGCCTCCCCTGAACCGTGAGGTGATGCGGCCAGCGTTGTTGCGGCCGCCTGATTTCCTGAGCGACACGGTGAGCGACTTCTCCGGCTTCGAGGTGGTTATCTCCTCGAAAGTGGATACCGACATCTGCCGACGCCCAGGAGATGTGGGCTTGTACTGTTTGATACCCATTTATCTTTTCCTCCTTGCGCTCTCGGCTTATGCTCCCTCGAAGATCGGGATGCGTTCCCCTGCCTTCAGGGTGACTATAGCCTTCTTCCAGCTCTGCGAGTAACCCTGTCCCTTGCCCATCCTCTTGAGCTTGCCCGGGACCGATACCGTGTTGACCGATACCACCGTGACCTTGAAGGCCTCGGCGACGGCCTTTGCGATATCTATCTTCGTTGCCGATTTGGCTACTTCGAAGACATACTTGCTGTTCTGCGACAGGAGCGTGCTCTTCTCCGTAATTATCGGCCTGATGATGATGTCATGTGCTGTGGGCTGCATCAGGCGAACACCTCCTTGGCCTTCTCCACCGCCGAAGCGGTGAACAGAAGCTTCTCGTGGTTTAGTATGTCGTATACGTTCAGGCCCTCAACCGTCAGTACCATCGCCTCTGGTAAGTTCCTGGCCGACAGCTCGACGTTGCGGTCCTTTTCGCTCATTACTACGAGCGTGTTTCCGAACTTGAGGTTCTCCAGGACGGATATCATTGCTTTGGTGCTGGGCTTATCCATCGTGAGCGTATCTACGATGGCAAAATTGGCCTCAAGTGCCCTGGATGACAGGGCAGACAGGAGTGCCAGCCTCCTGACCTTCTTGTTGAGCCTGTAGCTGTAGCTCCTCGGCGTGGGCCCGAATATCTTCCCTCCGCCTACCCATTGCGCGGCCCTGATGGATCCCTGCCTTGCGCGGCCGGTCCCCTTCTGGCGATACGGCTTCTTGCCGCCGCCGGAGACTTCTGAGCGGCCCTTGACCTTTGCGGTCCCTAGTCTTCTGCTAGCCAGCTGCATAACAACGGCTTCATGGAGAACATCCGCATGGGGCTCTACTCCGAAGATCTCATCGGGCAGGTCCACAGTGCCGAGGCTCTCTCCCTTCATATTGAACAAAGGTGCCTTTGGCATAAGTCTTGCCTCCTTTCCCTATCCGTGGCTACTTCCTGGAAGCCTTTACGGAGTCTTTTACGACCACCAGGCCGCCACGAGTCCCGGGAATTGCTCCGCGGACCAGAATAAGATTCCTGTCTATGTCTACGCCTGCGACCGTCAGACCCTGGATGGTGACCCTCTCGCCGCCCATCCTGCCCGGCATCTTCCTTCCCTTGAAGACCCTCGCCGGGTCAGTCGCCCCTAATGAACCCACCCTGCGGTGATACATGGAGCCGTGGCTCATCGCGCCGCGGTTGAAGTTGTGGCGCTTTATGACGCCAGCGAAACCCTTGCCGCGGGACTTGCCCGTCACGTCGACTTTGTCGCCGATCGTGAACAGGTCCGCTTTGATCTCCTGCCCCAACGTAAATGCTTCTGAGGATTCGACCCTGAACTCGCGCAGGTATCTCATGGGCTTGATGTTCGCCTTCGCGAAGTGCCCCTTCTCGGCTTTTGTGAAGAGACGCTCCCTCTTCTGGCCGAAACCTACCTGTATGGCCTCGTAGCCGTCATGGGCTTCGGTCTTCCTCTGCACTACCACGCAAGGACCCGCTTCAATCACTGTGACCGGCGTCACCTTGCCGTCGGTCGCGAAGATCTGGGTCATCCCCAGCTTCTTTCCTAGAATGGCCTTTGCCATCCGGTACACCTCCCGCTCACACACGTGTTTCTTAGCTTATGGCCATTGGACTCACGTTAGAGCTTTATCTCTATATCCACCCCTGAAGGCAGATCCAGTTTCATGAGAGCGTCCATGACCTTCTGGTTAGGCTCGATTATGTCGATGAGCCTCTTGTGCGTTCTCATTTCAAACTGCTCACGGCAGTCCTTCTCGACGAATACCGAGCGGAGCACCGTGTAGATGTTCTTCTCCGTGGGAAGCGGTATCGGCCCTGATACGAACGCTCCCATAGCCTTGGCCGTATCGACTATCTTCTGCGACGACTGGTCCAGAAGCTTGTGGTCGAACGCCCTAAGCTTGATCCTTACCTTGCTCTTTGCCATCGATGATACCCTCCATCGCCCGATCTATCGCGGACTTACTCCGCTGGAGTTCTCCCGGTCGTTCGGGTCCCGCCGGCAACATCCAGCCTCATCGCATTCTTCGGTCCGCGGAAGGACGGTATTTCCGCCCTTCCGCGCCGTATGTCTTAATCACTCTATGATCTGCGTTACAGTCCCTGCTCCGACCGTACGGCCGCCCTCGCGGATTGCAAAGCTCATTCCCACTTCGATAGCGATCTGGGTTATGAGGTTGATCGTGAGGTTGGCATGGTCTCCTGGCATTACCATCTCGGTGCCGGGATCGAGCGAGATGCTGCCGGTGACGTCGGTCGTCCTGATGTAGAACTGAGGCCTGTAGTTGTTGAAGAACGGGGTATGGCGTCCGCCTTCTGCCTGCGTCAGAACGTACACCTGGCCGCGGAACTTCGTATGCGGGGTGATCGATCCGGGCTTAGCGAGGACCTGGCCGCGCTCGACCTCGTCCTTGTCTATTCCGCGGAGCAAGCATCCTACGTTGTCGCCCGCGAAGCCTTCCTCAAGGAGCTTCCTGAACATCTCTACGCCGGTTACCACGCTCTTCTTGATCTCAGGCGAAAGGCCGACTATAGCGACTTCGTCTCCGACCCTGACCTTGCCGCGCTCGATACGACCGGTTACGACCGTGCCGCGGCCGGTGATCGTGAACACGTCCTCGATGGGCATCAGGAACGGCTTGTCGACGTCACGCAGAGGAGTGGGTATGTATTCGTCGACGGAGTCCATGAGCTTCCAGATCCTTCCACACCACTCGCAGTCGCGCTTGCCGCACCCGCACTCGAGGGCCTTTAGGGCGCTGACCTGCACTATGGGGATGTCGTTTCCGGGGAACTCGTAGAATGACAGCAGGTCCCTTACTTCCATCTCGACCAGCTCGATGAGCTCGGGATCGTCTACCATGTCGCACTTGTTGAGGGCAACGACGATCTTCGGGACGCCGACCTGACGGGCGAGCAAGATATGCTCACGGGTCTGAGGCATCGGGCCGTCGGCTGCGGAGACCACCAGGATGGCTCCGTCCATCTGTGCGGCGCCGGTGATCATGTTCTTTACATAGTCCGCGTGGCCGGGGCAGTCCACGTGCGCGTAGTGCCTCTTCTCGGTGGCGTACTCGACGTGGGTGGTGCTGATGGTGATTCCACGGGCCTTTTCCTCAGGCGCGTTGTCGATCTCGTCGAACTTCTTGACGGTAGCGAGGCCGGCTTTGCCGAGTACCGTGGTGATCGCCGCGGTAAGCGTGGTCTTGCCATGGTCGATGTGACCGATGGTACCGATGTTCACGTGCGGCTTATTGCGCTCGAACTTCTGCTTTGCCATTTTCTCTCCTCCTTAAAGGATATTGATAAAGTTTCTAGTTCATATTCCTCGGTAGCTCTTGACTATCTCATCAGAGATATACCCTGGGACCTGCTCGTATCTTAGGAATTGCATCGTGTACGTCGCCCTGCCCTGGGTAAGCGACCTTACCGACGTGGCGTAGCCGAACATGTCACCCATGGGCACCTGGGCCTTTACTATCTCCGCCCCGGCGTGGTTCTCCATGCCGGTGACCTTGCCCCTGCGTGCGCTTATGTCGGACATCACATCGCCGACGTACTGGGTGGGCGTCGTGACCTCCACCTTCATTATGGGCTCCAGAAGCACGGGCTTCGCCTTGGAAAGGGCTTCCTTGAAACAGATAGAAGCGGCTATCTTGAAGGCCAGCTCGGACGAGTCCACAGGGTGGAACGAACCGTCTACGAGCCTTACTTTTACGTCGACGGCCGGATATCCCGCTATGGGGCCCGCGCCCGCGGCTTCCCTGGATCCTGCTTCTATCGCCGGTATGTATTCCTTAGGTATGACCCCTCCGACGATCGCGTTCTCGAAGACTATGCCCGATCCGGCCGGTCCAGGTTCCAGTTCGATCACTACGTGACCGTATTGGCCACGACCTCCGGTCTGCCTTACGAAGCGGGTCTCGTTCCTAATCGCCTGAGTCGCCGTTTCCCTGTACGCCACTTGCGGCTTGCCTATGTTTGCCCCGACTTTGAACTCCCTTAGGAGCCTATCCACGATTATCTCCAGGTGGAGCTCCCCCATGCCGGCTATTATCGTCTGGCCTGTGTCCTGGTCGGTGCTCATCCTGAAGGTCGGGTCCTCTTCGGCCAGCTTTATCAGGGCCAACGTGAGCTTGTCCTCGTCGGTCTTGGTCTTCGGCTCGACGGTGAGCGATATGACAGGTTCCGGGAAGGTCATCCTCTCGAGTATCAGCGCATGCCTTTCTTCGCAGAGGGTGTCCCCCGTAGCAACGTCCTTGAGGCCGACGATGCCGACTATCTCGCCTGCGCTGATGCTCTCCAGGTCCTCACGATGGTTCGCATGCATCCTCAATATCCTGGATATGCGCTCGCGCTTCCCCTTTGAGGCGTTGTAGTACACCTTGCCCGCCTCGGCTCTGCCGGAGTAGACCCTCAGGTATGTCAGCTTTCCCACGAAAGGATCGGTTGCGATCTTGAACACCAGCCCGCAGAACTCCTCGTCCTCGGAGGCCTTCCTAATGACCTTCTCGCCGTCTCTCGGATCTATGCCGTGAACGGGTGGCATGTCGGTCGGGCTAGGCAAAAACGCCACTATTGCGTTCAGTAGGGGTTGTACGCCCTTGTTCTTGAAGGATGATCCACAAAGGACCGGAGTGAGCTTGGTAGCGAGGGTGGCGCGCCTTATGCCGGCTACCAGCATGTCGGCCGTTATCTCCTTGCCTTCGAAATAGCGCTCGGTGAGCTCGTCGTCGCAACCGGCGACCTGCTCGACCATGTACTCCCTTGCCTTCTTGGCCTCTTCCATCATGTTGGCGGGTATTTCGGTGATATCTACGTTCACGCCGAGGTCGTCCTTGTAGTTCCTGGCGTTCATCGCTATCAGGTCCACGATGCCCGTGAAGGCATCCTCGCTTCCTATAGGCAGCTGGATCGGCACAGGGTTTGCTCCCAGCTTGTCCTTCATGCTTTGGACGGCCCCCATGAAATCGGCGCCCATCCTGTCCATCTTGTTCACGAAGGCTATCCTGGGTACGTTGTACCTGTTGGCCTGCCTCCATACGGTCTCGGACTGAGGCTGCACCCCATCCACCGCACAGAAGATCGCCACCGCGCCATCGAGCACCCTAAGTGACCTTTCGACCTCGACCGTGAAGTCAACATGTCCGGGCGTGTCTATGATATTAATCTGATGGTCCTGCCATATGCATGTCGTGGCGGCCGATGTGATCGTGATGCCCCTCTCCTGTTCCTGGATCATCCAGTCCATCGTCGCCGTACCGGAGTGGACCTCCCCCATCCGGTGGAGCCTGCCCGTATAGAACAGTATGCGCTCGGTAGTGGTGGTCTTACCGGCATCTATATGGGCCATTATTCCGATGTTCCTTATCTTCTCGAGGTCAGCCATGACCACCACTCCTTTCTTACATGATCAGAAAAAATCAAAAAATACTACCACCTGTAATGTGCGAAAGCCTTGTTGGCCTCAGCCATCTTATGCATGTCCTCGCGCTTCTTTATAGAAGCGCCCAAGTTGTTGGAAGCGTCCATTATCTCAGATGCGAAACGCTCCATCATGGTACGCTCGCCGCGCTTCCTGGAATTCGTTATTATCCACCTGAGGGCGAGGGCCTTGCGCCTCTCCGGCCTCACCTCCATGGGGACCTGGTAGGTCGCTCCGCCTACTCTGCGCGGTTTGACCTCAAGAAGGGGCATGACATTCTTCATGGCCTTGTCGAGTACCTCCAGCGGATCGCTGCCCGTCTTCTTCTGGATGATATCGCAGCTGCCGTAGAATATCTTCTCTGCTACGCTCTTCTTGCCTTCCATGACTATCTTGTTTATGAACTCGGACACCAAGGCACTGTTATAAACCGGGTCCGGAGTCACTTCCCTGTTGGGCACATGGCCTTTCCTAGGCATGGGCTAACCTCCCTTTAGGTACGATTACTTGGGTCTCTTCGCACCGTACTTGGACCTTCCCTGGCGCCTGTTGGCTACTCCAGCGCTGTCCAGTGTACCGCGGATTATGTGATACCTTACGCCCGGAAGGTCCTTGACGCGGCCTCCCCTTATAAGGACGACCGAGTGCTCTTGTAGGTTGTGACCTACTCCGGGTATGTAGGCGGAGACCTCTATCCCGTTGCTGAGCCTCACCCTTGCGATCTTCCTCAACGCTGAATTGGGTTTCTTGGGTGTCGCTGTCCTTACCACTGTGCAAACACCGCGCCTCTGCGGTGAACCCTCTCCATAGTTGGTCCTGCGCTCGAGCGAGTTGTACTGGAAACGAAGAGCCGGAGAGGAGGACTTGTACTGGACCTTCTCCCTGCCTTTCTTGACCAGCTGGCTGATTGTCGGCATTCGCTGCACCTCCTTTCCAGTACTATACTAATTCGATATCTTCAGGCTTGCGGCAACCGAGGCTCCCACCTCTATGCCGCAGGCCCTTCCAAGCTGAGCCATGCTTTCCGCATCAGTTACCGGCACACCAGCTTTGCCGGCGGCCTCCCTGATCTCCCTTGCGATGAACGGATCCCCGTCCCTCGCCAGGAACACCTCAGCGGCCTCATCCTTGGATAAAGCCCTGAGAACCTGCTTCCTCCCTACGACCCTCATCCTATGGTCTAGGAGCTGCTCTCTCATCAAGAACACTCACCTTCCTGAACAGTCAGGATACATGGGCAGGCACCTAAAAATATTAACACTGCACGCAGGCACTGTCAATACGGCCAAGGCCGGCTATTGACCGACCTTTCACATCCCGCCTTCTGCTGTGGCCCTATGCTCCTGATCCCCAAGAGATTCTGCCATCTGTTCGGGCTCGGCCTCGACCGACGGCGGGGCTTCCTCTTGGGCCTGAGCCTCTACCATGGCCATCAGGTCTTCAGGATTGTAGAGCGTGATGTTCCTGTACTTCTTCATGCCCGTACCCGCAGGTATGAGCTTTCCGATTATCACGTTCTCCTTCAAGCCTATCAACCTGTCTGTCTTGCCCCTGATCGCGGCGTCCGTCAGTACGGTGGCGGTCTCCTGGAACGATGCGGAAGCAAGGAAGCTGTCCATAGATACCGCGGCGAGCTTGATGCCAGGGAGCCACGGCTGGGCCGGTTTCAGGCCCTCGGCCACCAGCTTCTTGTTGATCTCCTCCAGCTCGAAGCGGTCCACTACGGCCTTCTCCTTGAAATGCGTGTCCCCGGCGTCCATTATCTTCAGCTTCCTGGACATCTGGCGAACAATCACTTCGATGTGCTTGTCGTTGATCTCGACGCCCTGCCTCCTGTACACTTCCTGGACTTCGCCCACTATGAACTGCAGCGCGGGCACTATGCCCTCCTGCTGGAACACATCCTGCGCGTTCCTGTGCTGTGGCTGCTCATAGAGCCTGTCGCTCTTGCCGACCTTCTGGCCTTCTTGTACCAGGACCTTTGCGTCGGCGGGCACAGTGTAGTCATATTCCTGTCCGTTGGAGGCCTTGATTATTATCCTTGATACCCCGCCTACTTCCCTTATGCTGACGACGCCAGCCTTGTGGGCGTCCGTGCTGGGGATCCTGGCTTCGAAGTCGCGCTCGACCCTCGGCAGGCCGTACGTGATGTCCTCACCGGCAACGCCTCCGGTATGGAAGGTCCTCATCGTAAGCTGCGTACCGGGCTCTCCGATCGACTGCGCCGCAATTATACCGACGGCCTCGCCGACGTCGACTATCTCGCCCTTCGCGACGGGGTAGCCATCTAAGGTGTAGCTGAACTCCTCCAGCTCACCCTCATGCCTTACGGGCTTGCCCAGGGCCAGGTTCCTTCCGTAGCAGCAGGCGCAGACACCGTACTTGGCCTTGCACTGCAGTACAGAACGCACCGTCACCTTCTTGATGCCCAGTGCTTCTATCATCAGCGCGGTCTCTTCGCTGATGACCCTGTTCTTGATCTCAATGGTCCTCTGCTCTCCGGTCTTGGGGTCCTTGTACTGGATGTCCTCGAAGCCCATGCGACCGAAGATCCTATCCCTTAAAGGTTCGATTATGTTCTTGCCCTCGCCGTCGAATAGCGCCGTTACCTCTATGCCCTTGTCCGTGCCGCAGTCGAACTTCCGGACTATCGCATCCTGCGCCACGTCCACAAGCCTCCTGGTCAGATAGCCAGACTTGGCCGTCCTCAAAGCCGTGTCGGCAAGGCCCTTCCTGGTGCCGTGGGTCGAGATGAAGTACTCCAGGACGTTCAGCCCCTCGCGGAAGTTGGCCCTTATGGGTACGTTGATCGTACGGCCGGACGGGTCCGCCACGAGGCCTCTCATTCCGGCGAGCTGTCCTAGCTGTCCGAGGTTGCCCCTTGCGCCGGACGTCGCCATCATGTATATCGGGTTGAACCTGTCAAGGTTGGCCTCCATGGCCTTCTGTACGCGTTCCTTGGCCTCGGTCCAGATGTCCTGCTCCTTCTGCTCCTTCTCCGTCTCTGTGAGCAGGCCCCTCTTGTACTGCCTCTCCACCTTCTCCACTTCCGTGTCGGCCTGCTTGAGGATCTGGTCCTTCTCCGGAGGGATGGATGCGTCTATCACGCCCACCGTCGTTCCTGAATAGGTGGCGTATCTGTAGCCGAGTTCCTTGATGCTGTCGAGCATAGCCGCGGTCATCGTGTTGCCGTAGGTGTTCCTGTACTTCGCGACGAGCTTGGCAAGGAAGCTCTTCGATGCGGCCTTCCTCTCCTTGCCGACCCTCTTGTTGACGATATCGACGAGTGTCCTGCCCGCTTCACCGCCATCTACGTCGCCTATTCCTACAAGGTCTTCCTTCTCGACTATGCCCCCGCCGCTGAGGTTTTCGTCCATCGTGTTCACGGCACTGTTGATGTATGGGAACTCATCAGGGAACACGCTGTTGAAGATGAGCTTGCCCACGGTCGTCATGAACAGCCTGTCGGGTGCGTTCTCGCTACCGATTATGTTCTTCGTCTCCGGCATCCGGACGAATATCCTGGTATGCAGGGTTATCTCCCCATGATGGAAGGCCATGAGCGCTTCCGGGATGTCCTTGAACAGCTTCCCTTCGCCCTTGGAGCCGGCCTTCTCAGCGGTGAGGTAGTAGCATCCTATCACGACGTCCTGGTTGGGGACCGTGATGGGGTTTCCCGAAGCGGGGGAGAGTATGTTGTTCACGCTGAGCATGAGAAGCCGGGCCTCGGCCTGTGCCTCAGGCGAAAGCGGGACGTGCACCGCCATCTGGTCGCCGTCGAAGTCGGCGTTGTACGCGGCGCAGACCATCGGGTGTATCTGGATGGCCTTGCCGTTAACAAGCACAGGTTCAAAAGCCTGTATGCCCAGCCTGTGCAGGGTCGGTGCGCGGTTGAGCAGCACCGGGTGCTCGCGGATGACCTCTTCGAGCACGTCCCATACCTCTGGCCTCAGCCTCTGGACCATCTTGTTGGCGTTCCTCATGTTCTCCGTATATTTCTTCTCGACGAGCCTTCTCATCACGAAGGGCTTGAAGAGCTCTAGCGCCATCTCTTTCGGCAGACCGCACTGATGCAGCTTAAGCCCCGGGCCCACGACGATGACAGACCTGCCGGAGTAGTCGACTCGCTTTCCCAGAAGGTTCTGGCGGAACCTGCCCTGCTTGCCCTTCAGCAAGTCGGATAGCGACTTCAAAGGCCTATTGCCGGGGCCGGTCACCGGCCTGCCGCGCCTGCCGTTGTCTATCAGGGCATCGACGGCCTCCTGCAGCATCCTCTTCTCGTTCCTGACGATTATATCAGGGGCCTGCAGCTCAAGCAGCTTCTTTAGCCTGTTGTTGCGGTTGATGACCCTTCTGTACAGGTCGTTCAGGTCGCTCGTCGCGAACCTGCCGCCGTCGAGCTGAACCATGGGCCTCAGATCCGGGGGTATCACCGGCAGGACCTCGAGTATCATCCATTCAGGCTTGTTCCCCGATTCCTTAAACCCCTCCACGAGCTCAAGGCGCCTTCTCGCCTTATCCCTCTTGGATCCTGCGGAAGATCTGATCTCCTCCATCAGCTCGTCCGAGAGCGCAGGCACGTCTATCTCCTTAAGCAGGTCCTGGATCGCCTCGGCGCCCATGCCCGCCCTGAACAGGCCGCGGTATTTCTCGTTGTAGTACTGGTACTCGGACTCCGTCAGCAGCTGCTTCTTCGACAGCGGCGTGTCGCCCGGGTCTACAACTATGTACGACGCAAAATAAATGACCTTCTCCAGATGCTTGGGCGTCATGTCGAGAAGAAGTCCCATCCTGCTGGAGATGCCCTTGAAATACCATATGTGAGATACCGGGGCCGCCAATTCTATGTGCCCCATCCTCTCGCGGCGCACCTTGGCCTTCGTTACCTCGACGCCGCACTTGTCGCAAATTATTCCCTTGTGGCGCACCTTCTTGTATTTGCCGCAGGCGCATTCCCAGTCCTTAGTGGGACCGAAGATCTTCTCACAGAAGAGCCCGTCCTTCTCTGGCCTTAGCGTCCTGTAGTTTATGGTCTCGGGCTTCTTTACCTCTCCCGACGACCAGCTCCTTATCTTTTCAGGAGATGACATTGCGATTTGTATTCTATCGAAATCGTTGACGTCCAACATCGACTTCGCCCCCTATCATTCAGATGCCGGCTCGCAGTTGAAGCCTATTCCTATTCCTCTTCTTCCTTCTCAGCTTCCGCTGCGATGTCAAGGTCGCCCAGATCGGGCAGTTCGTCTTCTTCGGAGTCCTCTGATTTGTCACCGCGGTCGATGCCCATCTTGTCTTCCTTGCCCAGCTTCAGCTCCTGGGCCGGGAATATGGACTCCTCCTCTTCCTCCCGGTTGCGTTCCTTGCCTGGCCTGCGATCCTCCATGTGCAAGTCCCCGCCTATCCTGTACGGCCTGGCTCCGAGGTCGAAGCCGAGGTCCTTGGCGGAATCGGCGGCGTCCTCCTCGAGGTCTTTGATGCTGATCTCCTTCTCGTCACCTGCCATTATCCTAACGTCCAGGCTCAGCGACTGGAGCTCTTTGATCAGCACCTTGAACGCTTCGGGGATCCCGGGGCCCGGTACGTTCTCGCCCTTCACTATCGCCGCATAGGTATTGACCCTGCCGATGATGTCGTCCGACTTAACGGTAAGCAGCTCCTGCAAGGTATTGGCCGCACCATACGCTTCTAGTGCCCACACTTCCATCTCACCGAACCTCTGTCCGCCGAACTGCGCCTTGCCGCCCAACGGCTGCTGCGTCACCAGCGAATACGGTCCCGTGGCCCTTGCGTGTATCTTGTCGTCCACAAGGTGCAGCAGCTTGAGGAAGTACGCGTATCCTACGGTCACCGGGTTCGCGAACGGCTCGCCCGTCCTTCCGTCGTACAATACGGTCTTGCCGTCCTTGTTCCATCCGGCTTTTTCGAGCATGTCAATGATCTCCGTCTCGCGTGCGCCGTCGAACACGGGCGTCGCCACGTGCCTCTTGGCCATCTCGGGATGCTTCAGCGGATTGGGTACAACGGCCCTGCCGAGGTGGGTTTCGAGCACCTGTCCTATGTTCATCCTCGAAGGTACGCCCAGCGGGTTAAGGACCACTTCGATCGGAGTCCCGTCCGGTAGAAACGGCATGTCCTCCTCCGGGAGTATCCTGGCAATGACGCCCTTGTTGCCGTGGCGGCCAGCCATCTTGTCGCCCTCAGATATCTTCCTCTTCTGGGCCACGTATACCCTGACCAGCTTAATGACGCCATGGCCGAGCTCGTCGCCTTTGTCCCTTGTGAAGACGTCCACCGAGACGACCTTGCCCGATTCACCGTGGGGCACCTTGAGCGATGTATCCCTGACTTCCCTGGCCTTCTCGCCGAATATGGCCCTGAGCAGCTTCTCTTCCGGTGTCAGCTCGGTCTCGCCCTTGGGGGTGACCTTGCCTACGAGTATGTCCCCGGCCCTGACTTCGGCGCCTACTCTTATGATGCCCTCGACGTCGAGGTCCTTTAGGGCCTCTTCGCCTTGGTTGGGTATATCGCGGGTAATCTCCTCGTCACCGAGTTTGGTCTGCCTGGCCTCGCACTCGTATTCCTCGATGTGTATCGAGGTGAAGACATCATCCTTTACCAGCTTCTCGCTCAGCAGGATGGCGTCCTCGTAGTTGTAGCCCTCCCAGGGCAAGAACGCGATGAGCACGTTCCTTCCCAGGGCCATCTCTCCCATGTCGGTTGCGGGCCCGTCGGCTATTACCTCACCCTTGGCCACACGGTCGCCGAGCCTCACCACGGGCTTCTGGTTGATGCATGTGCCCTGGTTGGACCTCTTGTACTTCATGAGCGGATAATGCTCTTCCTCCCCGTCATCGTACTGCATCACGATGTCCTGGGCGTCCACCCTGACTACCTGGCCCTCGCGGCTGGATGTGACTACGATGCCGGAGTCCACCGCGGCCCTATATTCCATGCCTGTGCCCACCAGAGGCGCTTCTGCCTTGATGAGGGGCACGGCCTGGCGCTGCATGTTCGCGCCCATCAACGCACGGCCCGCGTCGTCATGCTCGAGGAAGGGGATAAGCGCCGTAGCTATTGACACGATCTGCTTGGGCGATACGTCGATGTAGTCCACCTGTGCTACGTCGGACACGATGATCTTGTCCTTGTACCTGGCTTCTACCCTGTTCCTGACGAACTTGCCCTCGTCGTCGAGCTGCTCGTTGGCCTGGGCGATGATATATATGTCCTCTTCGTCGGCCGTGAGATATTCGATCTCTCCGGTAACCTTGCCGTCGAGGACTCTCATGTACGGTGTCTGTATGAATCCGTACGGGTTGATCTTCGAGTAGTTGCACAATGCGCCGATGAGGCCGATGTTCGGACCTTCGGGAGTCTCGATCGGGCATATCCTTCCGTAGTGGCTGTGATGTACGTCCCTGACTTCGAATCCTGCATGTTCCCTGTTCAATCCTCCAGGGCCCAGGGCGGATAACCTTCTCTTATGGGTCAGCTCCGCCAGCGGGTTGGTCTGGTCCATGAACTGGGAAAGCTGCGAAGAGCCGAAGAATTCCTTCAGCGCCGCCACGACGGGCCTGAAGTTTATCAGCGTCTGGGGCATAACCACCTCGACGTCCTGCAGGGTCATGCGCTCCCTGATGAGCCTCTCCATCCTGGAAAGGCCTATCCTGAACTGGTTCTGTAGGAGCTCGCCCACCGTCTTGAGCCTCCTGTTGCCGAGATGGTCTATGTCGTCCGTGCCGCCGATCCCGTAATGGAGGTTTATCAAGTAGTTGACGGTCGAGACCATGTCGTCGGGGGTGACGATCTTCTTGTCTTCGGGTATGAAGCCGTTACCCTGCACCTTGAGCTCCTTGCCACTGCCGTCCGGCGATTGAATCCACGCCTCTGAGATATGCTTGGCCCTCGCGTCCTTCTTGAGCTCCTGGGCCTTCCTGCGGTCGATGAGCGTACCAGCGGGCACGAGCACGTCGCCCTCCTTGATCTCGCCGGTTTCCTTGTCGATCTCGCCAGGGAGCCTTATGTCCCTCGTGAGGGTGCGGTCTATCAAGCGCTCCCAGATATTGAGCTTCTTGTTCACCTTATAGCGCCCGACCTCTGCCAGGTCGTACTTCTTGTCCTGGAAATAAAGCTGCTCGAGGACGGTCTGTCCGTATGGCGCTATCTCCGAGACGATCTTCGCCTTCTCGTCGGGGTCGATGCTCTTCTTAGAGAGCTCCTTCGCTCCTTGCATCGAAGTGAAGTCGTCCGGTCTCATCGTCTTGTAGATCTCGACAAGGGCCTCCTCCCTGTTCTTGGAGGGATCCCTCTTTATCGTGGTCTGGATGAGCTCGTCGTTGTTGAACAGCTGCAGTATGTCCTCGTCTGAGCTATAGCCCAACGCCCTTAAGAGGACCGTCACAGGGAACTTGTGGTTCCTGTCAAGCTTCACGCCAATGCCTCTTAATGAGCTGGCATCCAGCTCGAACCATGCTCCCCTGTTGGGGATTATGCTGGCATTGAAGATGTTCACCCCGTCCTTGTTCTCGTCACCGAAGTAGACTCCGGGGGAGCGGACGAGTTGCGTTACGATTACCCTCTCGGTGCCGTTGATGATGAATGTGCCTCGGTCGGTCATCACGGGGAAATCCCCGACGAAGACCTCCTGCGTCACTATCTCGCTTGTGTTCTTGTTGACCAGCTTGACGTCGATGTGCAGGCGTGACGAGTAGGTGACGTCGCGCCTTTTGCATTCTTCCACCGAGTAGGTAGGCGGTTCGAACCTGTGGCTCATGAACTCGAGCACCAAGTTGTGCGTAAAGGCCTCTACGGGGGAAATCTCCCTGTAGGTATCCGTCAGGCCCTTGCTTATGAACCACTCATATGACTGCTTCTGGATGTCCAGCAGGTTCGGGACCTCTTCGATGTCCTTGATCCTTGAGAAGCTCAAGCGCTGCCTGCGCCTCGATACGAGCTGCGCCGGCATGGTCTTGGTCTCTGGCTTTTTCGCCTTGGACTGCTTCTTCGCCTGTACCGTTACATCTGATGCAGTAACGCCGGTCTTGGTGTTGACGACCTTCTCCTTGGCCTTCTTGGCAGTCTGCTTCTCCACACTCTGGGTCGTCGTCTTCTTCTCTTCTGAAGCCAATGCTTGCCTACCTCCTCATGCTGCCGAGTCACATGGACACGACGGCAAAGATGCACTGCGAGGTGCTTGCCGGATAATAACTAATCACACGGCCCTCCGTTAAGTTAGGCGATTGCCAACAAGGTCCGTGCGGACTATACTAGAAGACAGGTAACATGATGATTATGCCATTACCTCTCCTTTGTAGGCTGCTACACGCCCAAATACGGGCAATATATTATGTTACTACAGAACGACAAGTTTGTAAATAAGCAAACGCCCCTCTTTTCAGAGGGGCGCCTTTTTATTATCGAGCTACTTTATCTCTACTGCTCCACCCTCGGCTTCGATCTTCTTCTTTATCTCTTCGGCTTCTTCCTTCTTGACGCCTTCCTTAATGGGTTTGGGCGGGTTGTCGACTAGGTCCTTGGCTTCCTTCAGGCCCAGGCCTGTGATCTCACGGATTATTTTGAGGACCTGGATCTTCTTGTCGCCTGCTGATGTCAAGATTGCGTCGAACTCTGTCTTCTCTTCTACTTCCGCCGCCGCTGCCGCAGGGGCTGCGCCCATCGCCATGCCCACGGGCATCGCCGCACTGACTCCGAACTTCTCCTCGAGGGCCTTTACCAGCTCGGAGAGCTCGAGAACGTTCATCTGCTCTACCGCTGCGATGATTTCCTCTCTTGTCATTTCTATATCCTCCTTACTATGCCTTACCTAATTAGTTCGCAGCCGTAGCTGCCTTCTTCTCTCTGATCTGGTCGAGGGCCCTTGCAAGGCCTGAGAGCGGCGCGTTGAGAGTACCGCATAGCATGGCGAGCAGTATCTCCCTGCTGGGAAGCTCCGCCAGCTTCATGACCTCTTCCTTGGACAGGGGCTTCGTGCCCATCATCCCGCCCTTTATGCTCAGGATCTTGGTCTCTCGGGCCGTGTCTGCAAGTATCTTCGCGGGGGCAGTCAAATCGTCACCGCCGAAAGCGATCGACGTCGGGCCGTGCAGGAACTCATGCAATCCTATTATGCCCTTCTGCTCGGCTGCCTTTTCTATCAGGGTGTTCTTGGCGACCTTGTACTCGACGCCAGATTCTCTCAGCTTTCTCCTGAGCTTTGTGTCCTGCGCGACGGTCAGCCCCCTGTAGTCTGCGAAAACTATCGTCTTTGCTGCCGTTATCTTCTCGGCAAGCTCGGCGATCTTCTTCTCTTTCTCTACTGTTGGCAAGTTCACACCTCCATTTCGCCGATAGTAGCGTCTAAAGAAATCTCGGGCCTCCGGCGGCTTGATGCCGGAGGCCCGAGATGAAGCTCTTTCGTCTTCACGGCTCTCCGACCTCGGCAGGACGGTTCACCCGTTTATCCCTTTAGGGCTCCTGCTTTCTTAGGCCGTTCGTGAGGCTATATTCCTGCCTTTACTTCTCCGCGGCTATGCCGGTCGAGCTCTGAGGGTTGAGCTTTATGCCGGGGCCCATCGTAGAAGCGATGGCAACGCTCTTAAGGTAAGTACCCTTGGCCGCCACGGGCTTGGCCTTCACCAATGCCTCCATGAGCGTCGATAGGTTGCTGATGATCTTTTCGGCATCGAAGGATACCTTCCCGATAGGTACGTGGACTATCGCGGTCTTATCGACCCTGTACTCCACCTTACCGGCCTTGATCTCCTTGATGGCCTTCTCTACGTCGAAGGTCACCGTCCCGGTCTTGGGGTTCGGCATCAAGCCCTTGGGACCTAGTATCTTACCGAGCCTTCCTAGGGCGCCCATCATGTCGGGGGTCGCTACCACAACGTCAAAATCCAGGAAGTTCTCCTGCTGGATCTTCGCTGCGAGGTCCTCTGCACCGACGATGTCGGCCCCGGCGGCTTCGGCTTCCTTGGCCTTCTCTCCCTTTGCGAAAACTGCGACTTTCTTGGTCTTGCCGGTACCGTAAGGCAGCACTACCGCGCCGCGCACCTGCTGATCAGATTGTCTGGGGTCGATGCCCAGCCTTACGTGCAGCTCCACTGTCTCGTCGAACTTCGCGCTGGCTATCTCCTTCATGAGGGCGACGGCTTCCTGCGGTTCATAGAGCTTGCTGCGGTCTACTTTCTTTAGCGCATCGATGTACTTCTTTGCCACGGTCTATTCCTCCTTGTGGTGCAGGCGGGCATATGCCCTCCCACTGGTCCGCTTATTCCTCGGTGACTACGACGCCCATCGCCCTGGCCGATCCGGCCACCATGCTCATAGCCGCCTCAATCGTAGTGGCGTTGAGGTCGGGCATCTTTATCTTGGCGATTTCCTTAACCTTCGCCTGGTTGAGAGTGCCTACCTTTTCCTTGTTGGGCACTCCGCTGCCCTTTTCAATCCCGGCGTACTTCTTGATAAGGAACGACACCGGGGGTGTCTTCAGAACCATCGTGTAGGACCTGTCCTCATATACCGTCACTACTACGGGTATGATGGTCCCTACCTGGTCTGCGGTCCTGGCGTTGAAGTCCTTGGTGAAGCCGACAATGTTTATGCCCGTAGGCGCAAGCACGGGGCCCACCGGAGGTGCCGGCGTAGCCTTTCCGGCATTAAGCTGCAATTTCACTATAGCTGTGACTTTCTTGGCCATTTTGCGAAATCCCCTCTCAAACTAACACTAATCTCAAGGCCGGTGGCTTCCGGCTATATCTTCTCCGCCTGATCCATGTCGAGTTCCACAAGTGTGTCCCTTCCGAACATCGACACCATGACGCGCATCTTGCCCTTGTCATGCATGATTTCCTGCACGGTGCCGGTGTATATCATCGACGGGCCCAGGATCACCTTCAAAGTCTCGCCGACCTCGAAATTGACTTTCGGCCTGGAAGGATCAATTATACCCATCATTCTGAGTATCTTGTACGCTTCATCGTCGCCGAGGGGTATGGGCTTGTTGCCGGACCCTACGAAACTCGTGACGCCGGGAGTATTCCTCACGACATACCACGAATCATCGCTCATGGTCATCTCGACTAGGACATAGCTAGGGAAGATCTTCCTCTGAACGACCTTCTTCTTGCCGTCGCGCATCTCGGTGCTCTCTTCCGTAGGCACCAGGACGCGGAAGATCTTATCCTCCATGCCCAGGTTCTTTATGCGATTCTCGAGATTGGCCTTGACCTTGTTCTCGTAGCCTGAGTATGTGTGTATCACAAACCAGGACGGCTTTATCTCGCTCATGTCCTCCCCCTTGCTCCGGGAGCCCTATTTAACGACCGCTTGTATGACCGCTGAGAGGCCGTAGTCAATAAGGCCGAGGAAAGCCGCGACTATTGCCACGGTTCCTATAACCACCAGCGTATATGCGGTGAGCTCCTTTTTATTGGGCCACTGCACCTTCTTGAACTCGGCGCGAACGTCACGGAAGAACTTGCTTATCCTTCCGAAGAAGCTCTTTATACGCTGGGTCAATCCGGGATTGTTCTCGGCCATCGTGTTTACCCCCTAGTCGTTGTCAGCCTACCTCGTCTCCTTGTGTGCCGTGTGCTTCCTGCAGAACTTGCAGTACTTGGACAGTTCTATCCTGTCGGGGTCGTTGCGCTTGTTCTTGTTGGTCTGGTAATTCTTGTTCTTGCACTCGGTGCACTGAAGCGTGATGCCCTCCCGCATTGGGTACTCCTCCTTAGAAAGGCTATTGGGGCTCTTTAAGTACTTTGCATAGCCCGCGCTAGGGGATGCAATCAAAAAGGTCCCTTATAATCGACAATAATTAAGACCCCCATGGGGTCGCACAATGGAGTTTACCATAATGCATCCACTGAATCAATACTTTTCGCCGAATCCGTACGCCCCGCCCTAATCAGAGGCCTTTCTCAAAAAGAACCACCCTGTCTTCGCCATCGGTCTCGGTAAGCCGCACCTTTATGTGCTCCCTGACCGAGGTCGGAAGGTTCTTGCCTACGTAGTCAGGCCTGATCGGCAGCTCCCTGTGCCCCCTGTCCACCAGGACCGCAAGCTGTACGGAAGAGGGCCTTCCCATGTCGGTGAGCGCATCGAGGGCCGCCCTTACCGTCCTGCCTGTGAACAGCACATCGTCCACGAGCAGCACCTTCCTGGCATCTACCGTGAAGTCCAGCTTGCTCGCCACCACCTTGGGCCTCTCTGTGATCGCGGACAGATCGTCCCTGTAATGGCTTATGTCGATGGATCCGAACGGTACCTTCCTGCCCTCTATCGCCTCGAAGCACTCCACCAGCCTCTTGGCCAACGGCACGCCCCTGGTGCGTATGCCAACGACAACCAGCCCGTCGAGCCCCTTGTTGCGCTCGACCACCTCGTGAGCTATCCTGACCAGCGCCCTGGATATGGCGGATGAGTCCATCAAAGTAGACTTCTCGACCAAGCCCATCGTGCATCCCTCCGGAGGTAGATATATCAAAGCGCCGCAGCGTAAGGCTGCGGCCGCTTGATATGGAGCCCGCGATCGGAATTGAACCGATGACCTCATCCTTACCATGGATGCGCTGCTACCTACTGAGCTACGCGGGCGAGTAATTTTGGTTGCGGGGGCAGGATTTGAACCTGCGACCTCCGGGTTATGAGCCCGACGAGCTACCAGACTGCTCCACCCCGCGACGAACTCTGGAGCGGGCAACGGGATTCGGACCCGCGACATTCAGCTTGGAAGGCTGACGCTCTACCAACTGAGCTATGCCCGCATTGTCTTTCAAGAATATTCCGGCGGCGTCCTACTCTCCCGGGCCGTTGCCAGCCGAGTACCATCGGCGCTGGAGGGCTTAACTACTGTGTTCGGAATGGGAACAGGTGTGGCCCCTCCGCCTTTACCACCGGAAAACCTAAGGGTTTCCCCATATTTCCTTATGGTGGTGGAGAGAGGTGGATTCGAACCACCGTACCCATCCGGGAACAGATTTACAGTCTGTCGCCTTTAGCCGCTCGGCCATCTCTCCACGATTACCTACTTGTCTTCTGGAGCCGACGATGGGATTCGAACCCGCAACCTGCTGATTACAAATCAGCTGCTCTACCGTTGAGCTACGTCGGCGAGGCATATGTTATATTACCATTTGGGAATCGGGTGCGTCAATAATCAAAAATCATCCTTGCTGCACCCTTTTGGATATCGCCCACATCGCGATGGACGATGCTACGGCGGCGTTCAAAGACTCTACACCGCCCTTCATAGGTATAGAGACGAGGCCGTCCAGTACGGCCCTTACGCCGTTAGAAAGACCTGCGCCTTCCGAACCGACCACAAGGCAGTACGGCATTGTGAGCACGATCGCGTCCACGGGATCGCCGTCCATATCGAGCCCGTATACCTTGCATCCGCAGTCCTTAAGCCCCTGAAGAGATCCCGCCAAGTTCTTGAGGTGCAGTATGTCCAGCCTGTATATAGACCCCATGCTCGCCCTGGCCACTTTAGGGGAATAAGCCTTCGCAGTCTCACCGCCAAGGAGCACTGCCCCGTAACCGAATGCTGCAGCGGACCTTATTATCGTGCCGACGTTCCCTGGATCTTGTACGCCGTCCAGCGCCACCGCCGGTTTTTCTAGGTCGATCCCCACTGCCGAGTTCCACGAAGCCACGGCGACGATGCCCCTGGGATGCTCAGTATCGCACATGTACTGGAGCACGTCTTCGGATACTTCAATCACCTCTGCGCCTGATTCCTCGGCTCGAAGGAGGATGCTGCCAGTCTCCTCGATGGCATGCGCCTTAGGAGAGATGTAGATGCTCAACAGCCGCGCACCGGCGTCTATGGAGTCCGCCACCAACCTCTGGCCCTCAAGACACACCAAACCCTCCTCCGGCTTGCTGAGGAGCGACCTGTATCTCTTAATCTTGTCGTTGGACCTTGAGGTTATCATGCCGAGCTCCAAAATATGGCGGCCCGTTAGGGCCGCCGTGTTCCCTATGGTCCTATGATCACTGCTTGATCAAGCCCAGCTTCGCTTTCTCGGCTAGCTCGGTGAAGGCCGAGGCGTCGCGCACTGCGATATCGGCCAGCACCTTGCGGTTGACCTCAACGCCGGTCGCCTTAAGGCCTGCGATGAACCTGCTGTAAGACAGCCCGTTCAACCTCGAGGCCGCATTTATCCTGGCAATCCAGAGCTTCCTGAACTCGCGCTTGCGGTTACGCCTGTCACGATAGGAATATGTAAGTGAATGGAGCATCGCCTCATGGGCGCGCCTCCATATCTTGCTCTTCGCTCCCGTAAAGCCCTTCGCGTACTTGAGTGTCTTGTTATGCCTTCTCTTTGATACGAAACCGCCCTTTACCCTTGCCATTATCTGTCACTCCCTCGTAAAATCTGCTTGCCTCTACCTAGGAGTAGGGCAACATGCGGTGGATGTTAGCGGCGGTCCCGCTGTCTGCTATCTTCGTGCCCCTCTTGACCCTAATCGCCTTGGGGGTCTTGTGTTCCAGCTTGTGCCTCTTGCCGGTCTTCTGGAACTTCACTTTTCCGGTGCCTGTGATCTTGATCCTCTTGGAGGCACCCTTATGGGTCTTCATCTTAGGCATCTGCTTGTCCTCCCTGACGCATATGATGCGTTGAACTTATCAGCCCTGTTTCGGGGCCAGTATGGTGAACATGTTGCGACCCTCAATCATCGGGGGCCTTTCTACTACAGCGACTTCGCTCAGCAGTTCGGTGAGCTTCAGAAGGTGTCTCTGGCCGAGCTCAGGATGTGCCATCTCGCGGCCCCTGAACCTTATGGTCGCTTTGACCTTGTCGCCTTCCCTGAGCCACTTATCGGCTGCTTTGTACCAGACGTTGAAGTCATGCTCGCCGATCTTGACACTCATCCTTATTTCCTTTACGTCGACCACATGCTGCTTCTTCCTGGCCTCGCGCTCCTTCTTCGTCTGCTCGTACTTGAACTTTCCGTAGTCCATGATCTTGCATACGGGAGGCTTGGCGGCAGGCGCTACTTCAACGAGGTCCAGGTTCCTGTCCACGGCGGCTTTGACGGCATCTCTGATGTTCATGATCCCCAGCTGTTCTCCGTCCTCCGTAACCACGCGCACTTCCCTCGAGCGTATCTCGTCGTTGATGTAGAGTTCTTTGCCGATAGTTATTCACCCCCATAAAATTAAAGGCCGGGCATATACATCCGCCCGGCCTTAAGCCTTACTGTTGTCAACCGGACCGCTTGGGCGGTACGGTGAGAAGCGGATGCTTCTTCTTGTTTCAGTTCTTAGTCATGTTACCAATTTGCGGCCCCCGTGTCAAGCAACGAGGCCAAAGTCCCTGGTCTATGCCTTTATCGTGACCTCGTCCTTTAGCATGCTGCTGAATTCGTCCAGCGGCATGGGGCCGAGGTCCCCGCGCTTCCTGCAGCGGACCGAAACCGTGCCGGCTTCCTTCTCCTTCGCGCCCATAACCAGCATGTACGGCACTTTCTCCATCTGGGTCGCCCTGATCTTGTACCCGATCTTCTCACCGCTTCTATCCACTTCCACCCTGAAGCCACGGGCCTTGAGGAGGGATGCCGCCTCCTCTGCGTAATCCATCTGCGCGTCGGATATCGGCAGTACTTTCACCTGTACGGGCGCAAGCCATGCCGGCAGGGCGCCAGCGTGCTTCTCGATCAGGATCGCGAGCGTCCTCTCGTAGCAGCCGACCGAAGTACGATGGATGACGTAAGGTCTCTTCTTGACTCCGTCGCTGTCGACGTAGCTCATATCGAACCTGTCGGGCTGCACGAAGTCGATCTGCACGGTGATGAGCGTGTCCTCTTTCCCGAAGACGTTCTTCATCTGGATGTCCAGCTTCGGTCCGTAGAACGCCGCTTCTCCGATGGCTTCGTAATAATCTATGTCGAGGCTGTCCAGGATCTCCTTCATCCTTGCCTCGCTTTCCTCCCATGCCTGAGGGTTGTCTATGTACTTGCCCTTGTTGTTCGGATCCCATTTAGAGAACCTGTACGTCAGCTCATCATCGAGGCCTATGGCCCTCATTATGTAGTGGACGAGGTTGACCACCCCTCGGAACTCGTCAGCCAGCTGGTCCGGCCTCACTATCAGATGCCCTTCCGATATCGTGAACTGCCTTACCCTGATGAGCCCGTGCATCTCGCCCGAGGATTCGTTCCTAAAAAGGGTGGATGTCTCGGAATACCTTATCGGCAGGTCCCTGTAGCTCCTCAGGGCGCTGTTGTAGATGATGAACTGGAAGGGGCATGTCATGGGCCTTAAGGCGTATACGTCCTCGCCCTTAGACTCGTCGCCCATCAAGAACATGCCGTCCTTATAATGCGCCCAGTGGCCCGACACCTTATAAAGGTCGCTCTTGGCCATATAGGGGGTCTTTGTACTCTGATAACCCCTCTTCTCCTCCTCGTCCTCTACGAAGCGTTGGAGGATCTGGATGACCTTGGCACCTTTTGGCATTATGAGGGGAAGGCCTTGACCGACCAGCTCGCTGGTGGTGAAATAACCTAGCTCGCGGCCTATCTTGTTATGATCGCGCTTCTTCGCTTCCTCCACGGCTTCCAGATAGCTCGCCAGCTCCTCCTCTGAGAAGAACGCCGTCCCGTATATCCTAGAAAGCATGGGCTTCTTCTCGTCGCCGCGCCAGTACGCCCCCGCGACTTGAGTAAGCTTGAATGCCGGTATCATGCCGGTCGACATAAGGTGCGGCCCCCTGCAAAGGTCCGAAAAATCCCCCTGGCTATAGATGGACGCTGTGTCCCCCTCGAGCTCAGAAGCCAATTCCGCCTTGAAGACCTCTCCTGCTTTCTCCAACTTGATTACCGCTTCGTCCTTGCTCATATCGCTATGGACGATCGGGATGTCCTCTTTGATGATCTTTTTCATCTCGGCCTCTATGTGTTCCAGATCGTCAGGCGTAAACGGGGTCGGCTTCTGGAAATCATAATAAAAACCGTTCGAGATCGCTGGGCCTATCCCCAGCTTTACGTCAGGGAAGAGCCTCCTAACGGCCTGGGCCATCACATGCGAAGTCGTATGGCGGAGGACCTCAAGCTCCTCCGGGCTGTGTGCAGCCCTGCCGGTCGACATCTTCTTGTCATCTGACATCTTCTACACCTCCAAAAAGAAAATCCGTCCCTTGACGGGACGGACATAATCCGCGGTTCCACCCGAATTGACGACCTTGCGGTCGACCTCTCGTACGGCTTTAACGGTGCCTTCCGTGAGACCTTTCGGACGATAGGGTCCATCGGTCCAAGCTCCGGGGTGGTCTTACTCCGTATTCGCCCGCAGGGCTCACAGCCTATGGCCCTCGCGTCTCTTAGGCGACTTGCGGTATATTTCCCCTTCATCGCATATCTTTTTATAAATGCTATATCCTCGCACGACATTAGTCAAGGCCGCAGCGGGAAAAAGAAAAGCAGGCCTTGTGGCCTGCTAATTATGGTGGGACGCAGTGGGGTCGAACCACTGACCTCAACGATGTCAACGTTGCGCTCTAACCAACTGAGCTAGCGCCCCATGTGGAGGCGACACCCGGATTTGAACCGGGGAATCGCGGTTTTGCAGACCGCTGCCTTACCACTTGGCTATGTCGCCCTGGCCCCGATTCAACGGGTACTTCCTTAAAGCCTATGGAGCGGAAAACGGGATTCGAACCCGCGACCCCCGCCTTGGCAAGGCGATGCTCTACCGCTGAGCTATTTCCGCAAGTTTCCAAGGAATGGTGCCGAGGGGCGGAATTGAACCGTCGACACGGGGATTTTCAGTCCCCTGCTCTACCATCTGAGCTACCTCGGCATTATTGGCGGAAGCGACGGGAGTCGAACCCGCGATCTCCTGCGTGACAGGCAGGCATGTTAGACCACTACACCACGCCTCCGCGATTATCGCAAGCTTCCTGGTGGGCGAAACAGGACTCGAACCTGTGACCCCCTGCGTGTAAAGCAGATGCTCTGCCAGCTGAGCTATTCGCCCCGGTTCTGCAAGCGATGCTTTTATATTATAACCTGCGTACTTGGAGGATGCAATATCATTTCTCCCCTGAAAAGTCATGCCCTCCGAGCTTAACTGCCTGCTACAGACTCTTTACGCAATTGCTTCGCGATGAACTTGCGCCCGTAGTTGAACAAGAACTGGTTGGCGAATCCCGCCAAATTGCCGAATGCCGCTTCCGCCCACCGCCTGATCTGCTTGTGGCTTACCTTGCCGTCGTCGAAGTAAAGATGCCTTACTATCCTCTCTATCCAAACATCGACGGGGAATGCCTCGTACTTGCCCATGGAGAAGAGAAGTATGCAATCAGCCACTTTCTCACCTATGCCGTGCAGCATCAGAAGCTCCTGTTTCGCCTCGGGGTAGTCCATGCTGGCTATGCTTTCCAAGTCCACGTAGCCTTCTAGTACGCCTCTGGCGGCCTCGCAGATACCCTTCGTCCTGAACCCGGCCTTGCAGGCCCATACCCCTTCGTGCCCGGCGTCCACGAGCTGGTCCGGCGACGGGAACTTGCTGAAGCTCCCGAAAGGGCCTTCCGCCCGGTCTCCGTACATCTCCGCGAGATTTTCCATGACCCTGGATATGTTGGGTACGCCGTTGTTCGCCGATATTATGAAGGCGATCAGCGTCTCCCATGGTTCTTGCCTTAGCGTCCTCAGCCCCGACGATGCCGCGACTGCGCGGCGCATCACGTCATCTGTCGACTCCAGCTCCCTTTCGATGGCGCCTTGGTCTAGGTCTAGGGCCAGGTACTTCGCGATGAAAATGGCATCATGCTCGCTTTCGGCACCTTCCAGGAAAACGCTGTCCCCTTCCTGGCTCAGCCTGAGCTGTTTTCCCAAGACAACACCCTGATAGCAGCCATCCATCTTCTTCCATCTGAAGGCCTGCCCGCCGCACAATGTTGATTCAAGATCGCAAGGACCTTCCGGCCGCAGAATATATCCTTCCTTGGCGTCCGTGTTGAAACGCTCGACGCGCGGTCCTTCCTGATCACTCATGCCCCAGCATCCCCACCAGCAGTCTGATTATCCTTCCCAGCTCTTGCTGCGCTTCGCCGTACCCTGCCCAATCCGACGATTTAAGGCATTCCTCGGCCTTTATGAAGAGCCTCTCGGCTTCGGCGGCAAGTGATCTGGGGTCCTCGGAGACCGCGGCCTTGATGCCCAGGTCGGCCTCGCTCTCGCCTATCAGCATGGCCAAAGACTCCGCAAGGGAGCTGCCCATGGCTATCCTCGTGCCGTCGGATACCAAGACCAGTTTCAACTGCGGCAGCTGGCTCCTTTCGGCGGCCAGGAATATGGGCTCGACGTAAAGTACCGAATGGTCGATAGGATAGACAAGCAGGTTCCCCCTTATCACGCTTGAGCCTTTCTGGTTCCAGAGCGCGAACAGCTTGGAGACTTCGGAATCCTGGTCAATCTGGGACTCTATCTGCATGGGGCCGTAGAATATCCTTTGCTTGGAGAACTTGTAGACGATCGCCCTGCCGTACTCGTCCTTGTCGCACAGGCCAGCGAGCCAAGAAACCATGTTGTTCTTCTTCGAAGGAGTGAAGGGGATCATCGCGAGGAACTTCTGGCCCTCGTCCGCAAGTCCCGGCAACGCCATGTTCACATAGTACGGGCTGACCTCTGCCGTGCCGGAGCCGTAAACTTCCATCGGTACGCTCCATAGGTCCTCCTTGTTATAGAACACCGACGGGTCCTCCATGTGGTACATAGCGTACATCCTAGCCTGGGCCAGGAACATGTCCTCCGGGTATCTGTAATGCGTCCTTATGTCATCCGGCATGTTCGCTCCATCCTCGAACAGCCCAGGGAATATTCTGGAATAGGCCTGTGCAAGGGGATCCTCTTCGTCGATGATGTAGAACGACACCGAGCCGTCGTATGCGTCTATCACTGCCTTGACGCTGTTGCGCATGTAGTTGGGCCCCCTGCCCCACGTACTGTAGCCCTCAAGAGGCTGCGAGTAGGGATATGCATCGGTATAGGTGTAGGCGTCGGCAACCCATTTCAGCCTACCCCCGGATATCACGATGTAGGGATCCTGGTCGTACCAGAGGAACGGGGCCAGGCTCCTGAGTCTTTCGCTTATCTGCCTTTTGTACAGCATGCGGCTATCTTCGGTAAGGTCCGCGGACAGTAGCATCTTCACGGTCCCGAACCTGTACGAGAACGCGAGCTTCCTGAAGAAGGTGTCAATAGCCACACCACCCTCAGCCTGCCATCTGGTCTCAGCGTTCTGCTCGCCCAAGGGGTAGTCGAACTCCTCGGTGTTCGTGTCGACTATCGCATAATCGTTTGTCATCTCACCGAAGTAGATCTCAGGTCGCGTTATACCGAAAGCAGGGTTGCCCGCCGGGGGTATGTCCTTTAGGAAATATGTGGGAAGTCCCTCCGATGTGGCCTCGTTGACGGGGCTTATCACAAGGCCGTAGCCGTGCGTGTACTTCAAGTGCCTGTTGATCCACGTCTGCGCCTGCTGCGGCAGGCTGTCAACGTCCATCTCCCTTGCCGTGAGCATGACCTGTCTCATCCCGCCGTCCACCATGTACCTGTCTATGTCCACGTCATAGAAGCTGTAATACAGCCTCATCTCCTGCAGCTGGGACAACGTGGCGAGAAGGGGCTCCCAGTCCCACAGCCTGATGTTGTCAACCGTACGCGCGTTTTTAGCAAGGTCCGCCGACGTTATGTCCCCGTCGGACACGAAATCCCTTTCCTCTATCTTGTCCAGGTTATAGGCGGCCCTGGTGGCCTTTATGTTGTACTCGATGAATCTCTTCTCGGCGGCAAGTTCGTTGGGCTCCACGTACCATTGCTGCACCAGGCCGGGCACCACCGTGCCCGCGAGGAATGAGCCGAATACCATTATCGCGCCCGCAGCAATTACCGGCTTCAGCCCTTTGCCCCTTATGAGGGCGTACGCTATTAGCCCGGCGGCGACCAGGCACAGTCCCATCATCACCTTGAGACCGGGCAGCGTGCCGTACAAGTCTGCGTAGCTAGCACCGAACGCGACTCCCCTGGGAGAGTACACAAGATTGTACATGTCCAGCAGGTAGCCTATCGCCCTGACGGCGAACGCCATGAGGACGAGCAATATTAGATGATTCCTTTTGCTCGTGCCGATCTTCACGTACTTCATCCTGTAGGATCTGCGCCTTTTCGTGCCGAACGGACCGGGCATGTCCACATCATAAGGTTCGGCCTTCAGCGCTCCTATTAGATAAGCTATGCTTGTGGTTGCTATCGCGGTCACGGCTATTTGCATGGCCCCTCCATAGAGGAACGAGAACAGGGGCATCTTGAACACGTAGAAGGATGCGTCCAACCCGAAAATTGGATCATTGCTCCCAAAGCTGACCGCATTCAGGAACTGCTGCACTTTCATCCAGTTAGCGCCCATGGAGAAACCAGCCGAGAGTCCAGCTATAATGGCTACGATGAAAGCTACGCTGGATATGCTCCTTGCGGCGGCATCTCTACCTCCCGACTCCTTGTGCACGTTCCTCCGTATCACGGCGGCATTTGCGGCCATGAGTGCCAACACCAGCGCGAAGGCTGCAAGGCCCGTTAGCACCGACGTACCCATCCTCTTGATGAAAACCGCCTTCTGGCCCAAGTCCTCGAACCACCACAGCTCCGTGAGCAGCGTACTGAGCACGGGCATTATTACGGTGAGGAAGATCGCCACCACCACGGCTACCCCAATTAGGACAGCCGTCCACGTCTTAAGATGCCTATTCCTCATATGGCCACCTCCGACTAGTTACCTAGTATATTCTATAGCCGACATGACGCTTCAAGTAAAGAAAGCCGGACGAAAGCAGCGCTTCCGTCCGGCTGATGACACCAACTGAGAATCAGGCCTCGGCGACTATGGTGACCCTCTTCTTGTCCCTTCCGAACCTCTCGAACTTCACTTTGCCGTCCATAAGGGCGAACAAGGTGTAATCCGTGCCCAGTCCGACACCGGTGCCTGGATGGACCTTAGTACCGTTCTGCCTGACGATTATGTTGCCGGCCCTGACGTTCTCGCCGCCGAACTTCTTTATCCCGAGCCGCTGGGCTGCCGAATCTCTTCCGTTCCTCGAGCTGCCGACTCCTTTTTTATGGGCGAACAGCTGCAAATTCATCCTAATCATGAAAGGCACCTCCATGCCGAAATTCATTCGAATATATTGATCCTGTCGGGGTACTGCTCGGCTATCGCCCTGAGGGCCACCACCATCGCGCCGATAATCGCTTCGGCCTGTATGGAGGACCTCTCGTCCAGCACCCGCTTCAACTCTACCTCTAGGAAACCGTCCTCGCTCGTCGCCTTCTCTACGGCTCCGGCCACTTCGCACAACCCGTTCTCCGCTCCTATGACCAGTGCGGATACTGCAGCGCATACGATATCGTCGCCGAAATCCGCCCATCCGGCATGCCCTTCGACCCGGTACGAGACCGTCCTCCCGTGGTCTTTAAGCACCCAGACCTTTATCATCTATGCCTCCAGGGAGTCGATCCTTACCTCGGTGAACGGCTGCCTGTGGCCCGTCTTGGTCCTGATCCTCTTCTTAGGCTTGTACTTGAACACGATTACCTTCTTCGCCTTGTCCTGGACAACTACGGTCGCCTTGACCGAAGCTCCATCCACAAGGGGAGTGCCGATCCTGACGCCGCTTTCGTCCACGAGCATCAACACCCTGTCGAATACGACCAGGTCGCCCTTCTGGACTTCAAGCTTCTCCACCCTGACCGTCTGGCCGGGCTCTACGCGGTACTGTTTACCGCCGGTTTCGATTACTGCGTACATGCGAATTGCTCCTCATCACAGGCTCGCCGGTTACATGGCAGGCACCATCTGCGCGGCACCGTTTCAGCCAAGCCCGAGCGGCAGTATGGCAGACATGCTGCCACAGGTTAAAAGTATATCGTTACTGGACTTCCATGTCAATGGCCTGAGGTTTCACGGCTTCCTTCTTCACCGTCCTCTTCCTGCTAGACGGCTTCTTTGGCTTTTCAGCCGGCTCACTAGCGGATTCAGGGGTCCCTGACGGTACCGCCTCCACCTTGGCCTTATCGGCCTTCTTGGCAGTCGTCGACGTCTTCTTCCTCGGTGCAGGAGTCGTCTTCTCCTTGGCTAAGGACTGTTCTTTTTCTTCCTTTGCCTTCGCCGTGGATTTCTTGGCCTCGGAAGTAGAGGTGCTTTTCTTTGCCTTTGCCGGTGTCCTCTTAACGGCAGCCTTGGCGGTTGCCGGCTCCTTAGCACCTTCAGGGGATTTCCCGGCCGGAACAACCTTTACCTCAGGTCTTCCGTCTTTTTCGGGAGATGGCCCTTTAGTCGTTTCGAGTCTGGGCGCATCATCGGATTTGTGCCCTTCATGCGGGCGCTGCACCATTGGTTCGGGCTGCTTCGTCGGTACGGCGGCAGGCTCGGCCTTTTTCAGTTCGTGTCCTGAAGTATCCTCCCGCGGCCCTTCCTTCTTCGTATCCGAAGCCCTTGCCATCGTCATCCCAGCCGGTGCTGGTTTAGGCGCCTCGGTTACAGTCATCGCGCCGGCTAAGTGCCCTATCGTCCCTGCACTTGCATGGCCAGTCTTTCCAACGTTATGCGTCACAGGCGTTTTGCTCGCTTCAGGTACTTGGGCATGCTCCTTAGCCGCTTGTCCCACAGTGAGCTGGGCAGCCGTATCTACTTGAGCATCTACTTTAACAGCAGCGTCAGATTGTGCTGCGGCTTCCGTGCCAGCGGGCTTCTTCCCGCGATGGCGACGACGGCGTCTCTTCTTCGCGACCTTGGCCACGTCGATGATAGCCTCGCCGACCAGGACCGCCCCTGCAACCTTGATATCGGCGCCTTCAGCGCCTTTCCCTTGCGTCTCCGATGCCGGTTCTTCCACTGCCGGCATGGTCTGCTGCTTCTCTTCCTGGCCTTCGCCGGTCGGAGCGGCCCCTTCCTTCGCAGGTTTGCGATGGCGGCGGCGGCGCCTCTTCCTCTTTGCCTCCTGCGAGGGTACACCTTCGGCTACGATCGGTGTCCCGGGCTCCTCGAAGCCCACAACGGCTGATTCCAGGCCATCTTCATCGAAGTCCTCTTCGGCCAGCACTGATGGCTTGTACACATGCGGCCTGCCTTCGATCCTCGCCTTGGCGAAGCTCTTAAACACCCTTACGATCTTCGCCCTGACCGACTTGCCGACCAAGTCTCCGGCATCTTCCACATGGATCGGCAGGCCGTTGTACATGCCTATGCCATATTCGTTCCTGGTTTCGTCTGGCTGACCAATGACTACGTCCACGGCGTCGCCCTTCTTGACCGGGTGCACCAATGATAGTATCTCCTCCAGGCTCCCTGCCGCGAGCACCTTCACGTCCTCACGTGCGAGCGACGCGTCCGCCCTTATGAAGATATCCCTTAAGGTCTGCTCCTCCAGCTGCTTGATGGCTGCGCCCCCGTCTTGTGAGAGCTCCTCCGCCACATACGGATTCAATCCTATGAGGAGCGCTTGCATGTCGGTAGTGGCAGCTTCCCTCTTGATGAGCCTTTCGGCCCTCAGCGCCAGGGTCTCCTCGGAGATCACCTTGCCCCTGCCTTCGCATACGTCGCACACCCTGTGCGTCAGCTCGACCAGCCCCTGTTGGGACTTTTTCCTGGTCATCTCTATGAGGCCGAGCTTCGTGATGCCAAGGACGGATGTCTTCGCCTTGTCCTTCAGCAGGTGCTTCTCCAGCTCATCGAGCACGCGCTTCCTGTGGTCCTCGGATTCCATGTCTATGAAGTCGGCGATTATGATGCCACCTATGTTCCTAAGGCGCAGCTGGCGGGCAATCTCTCCTGCCGATTCGATGTTGTTCCTGAAAGCCGTGTCCTCGAGGTCCTTGCTTCCTGTGAACTTGCCGGTGTTGACATCCACCACCGTAAGGGCCTCCGTCGTATCGAATATCAGGTATCCGCCGCTGCTGAGCCACACTTTCCGCCTAGTGGCCTTCCAGATCTCGTCCTCGATCCCGTATGCCTCGAAAACGGGCTTCTTATCCGAATAGAGCCTTATCCTCGGATCCTTCTCCATCTCGTCGAGATGCAGCAGGTCGGAGACCTTATTATAATCCGCTGTGGTGTTTACCGTGAACTCGGTAACGTCGTCGCCGAAGTAGTCCCTGGCCATCCTGTAAACCAGGTCGGCGTCATAGTGCAGCAGGCAGGGCGGCTTGGACCTGGCGGCCCTGGCCCTGATCTTCTTCCATGCCCTCGTCAGGAATTCTATGTCCCTGACTATCTCCTCGTCGGGCTGCTCTTCCGCCACGGTCCGTACAATGAGCCCCATCCCGCGCGGCTTGGCCTTGTTGGCCAGCTTCCTCAGCCTGTCCCTAGTCTCGTCGTCCACTATCTTGCGGCTTACGCCGACGTAGTTGACCGAAGGTATCAGGACGACGTACCGGCCGGCTAACGTCACGTCCGTGACCACGCGCGCGCCCTTGGTGCCGATCGCTTCCTTAGTCACCTGGACGAGGACGTCCTGCCCAGGCTTCAGCAGTTCCTTGATGCTCTTGCTCCTGCTCTTGGGGAGTTCCACATCGTCGCCGTTCCTGGTGGCCCTAACTATCTCCGGAAGGCTCGCGGTGGCGTCGTCAACGTAGAGGAACGCGTTCTTCTCGAGCCCGATGTCTACGAACGAGGCCTGCATCCCCGGCAGGACGTTCTCAACCCTGCCCTTGTAGATGTTGCCGAGGACCGAAGGGTGCCTGCTCCTTTCGATGAACAGGTCGGCCAGCTTCCCGTCCTCTATGACGGCGGCCCTTACTTCCCCGTTGCTGTTGTCAATAACTATCTTCCTCGCCACAATCTCAGCTCCTAAATACTTCGGAAAAGGCTGTGTCGGCGCAATCGTCCATGGGGTCCTGCAATCCGCGGCCGAGGTCGATAAAAAGCCCTGTCCTGCAAAAATCGTATGCTCCGGAGTAAAGTCCGCCCGAAACGGCCGACAAAGCATCGACGAAATACTGCGGCCTGAGGTTCTTGTCGCCGCACGCGACCTCTACCTCCAAGGCGCCGTCGACCGCCCTTACGGCGTATACCAGGCCCTTTACGTCCTTCTCCTTGCCGTCCCTGCCCAGGACCGTGACCGAGGGTGTAGCCTTGAAGGCCTCGATCGCATCTTGCAGCGATCCGCAGGACCACCCGGCCTCATCCCGGCAGAACGGCTTTATCAAATACCTCGCCCTTCTTATCTTGGCGGGAAGGGCATAACCGCCTCCAAACCTACCTACCGCTATCAGCGGCATCGTCTCGGGGAACGCGGACGACGCCATGCACAGCACGTCCGCGGGTTCGATTCCCCTCTCAAGCAATACGTCCATGTGTTCCGCCACCGAACCTACGCCCACCTGCAGCGCGGCGGCGAACGTCATCTTGGGTCTGGGGCTGAACCCTTCGGAGTATAACACAGGCAGGCCCATTCTCCTAATGGCCCTTTCTACTGCGCGGATGGTGTCCAGATGGGATATATATCTCCCCGGGCCCACCTTGCCGTACTTTATCCTTATTGCCTCGAACTGTCCTGCCATCTACTCCTCCGGGCCCCTAACCACGTTCTTGATCCCGCCTTCGCAGACACCGCACAGGTTGCATGCCGTGAACCTGCAGTCTCCGGTGTTCTCTACCTGCCTTGCCTTCTCGAACTCCAAGGCGAGGAAGTCCGTCCTTACCTTAGTGTCTATGTGCCCCCAGGGAAGCCGCTCGGTGCGGGCGAATCCTCTCGAGGCCTCCGTGTCCATGTCCATGCCCGCCTCTTCCATCGCCTTGATCCAATACCCGGGCATTATGCACTCGCCCCAGCCATCGAACCTGGCACCGAGCTCATATGCCCTCGTTATCACACCGGCCATCGTCCTCGTGCCCCTCGAGAGGACCGCTTCCAGCTTGCTCGTGAAAGCATCCGAAAGCGAAAGCGTGATCCCCTTGGCCTTCATAAGGCCCCTCAGCCTCGCCTTCTTACCTTCGGTGATCTCCGATCTCTCAAGGCCCAGCCATTGGAACGGGGTGTGCGGCTTGGGTATGAGGGTCCCGACGCTTACATTGATCCTTATCCTCGACGGCGGCCTGCCCTTTCCTGCGGCCACCTCCCTTCCCAGTGCGAGAACCTTGAAGGTAAGGTCTGCGATCCCCTCCACGTCTTCAAGGGCCTCGAAAGGAAGGCCTATCATGAAATAGAGCTTCACCTGCTCCCAACCCGCCTCGAAAGCCGCCCTCGCTGCGGACATCAGGTCCTCTTCCGTCACGCCCTTGTTAATTATGTCCCTCATCCTCTGGGTACCGGCCTCGGGCGCGAACGTGAGCCCGGTCTTCCTGTGCGTGCCGACCTTACGTGCGAGCTCTATCGAGAAAGCGTCTATCCTAAGGGATGGCAAGGAGACTGCCACGCCCTTTTCTGCCAGCTCCGGAGCCATCCTGTCCACCAGTGGGCCTATCGCCGAGTAGTCCGCCGTCGAGAGAGAAAGTAGCGACACCTCGTCGTAGCCGCACTTCGCTGATGATTCCAATGCGGCGGCCCTCACCGTCGATGCCTTCCTCTCCCTTACGGGCCTGTTTATATATCCAGCCTGGCAGAACCTGCAGCCCCTCTCGCATCCGCGCATGACTTCCACGACGGTCCTGTCGTGAACGCACTCCACGAACGGCACGACCTCGTTACTTAGGGCAGCAGGGAATCTCTCCAAGTCGTCCAGCACCCTCCTTCTGATGCTCACGCTCGAAGGGTCATGCACGGCGGGGACGTAGAAGCCTTCCAGGGCGGACAGCGCCTCCAGCGCCTGCTTCTTGGATATCGTACGCGAGCGCCTCATCTCCAGAATCCACATGATCTCGCCCATCGCCTCTTCGCCATCTCCGATGAGGAAGGCGTCGAAGAACTCGGCCAGCGGCTCGGGGTTTACCGTACAGGAACCTCCTCCGATGACCAGAGGGTCTTCCTCTCCTCTTTCGGATGATCTCAACCTCATCCCGGAAAGGTCGATAAGCTGCAGGACATTGGTGTACGAGAGCTCGTACTGGAGGGTTATCCCAATGGCGTCGAAGCGTTTCGCAGGGCTCAGGCTCTCCAGTCCGTACAACGGGACGGATTCGTTCTTCATCGCCCTTTCCATGTCGGGCCATGGAGAGTACGCCCTTTCGGCACGCCAGCCCTCATGGGAGTTCACAAGGTCGTATAGTATCTTGAAGCCCAGGTAGGACATTCCCACCTCGTACGCGTCCGGGAATGCGAGCAGTATGGACGCTTTTGTCTTGTCCCAGTCGGCCCCGATCGCACCGAGCTCGCCGCCGGCGTACCTGCCAGGCTTCTGCACCATCGGCAGGATCCTCTGCTCCAGCCGCCTCCTTATTGTCTCCGGCCCGTCTGCGCAGGCCGCTTTCATCCCATATATTCCCATATTTCCCCTCAGACCTAAAATAGTATCTTCTTCCTTCGCATGCTGACGCTCTGGGCCATCCCGAGGCCCATCAGCGTCGCCATCACGGATGACCCAGCCGCGCTGAAGAAGGGCAGCGGTATCCCCGTGCAGGGCATTATCGCCATGCTCATCCCCACGTTTATCGCCACGTGGGTGGCCATTATCGTCGAGATGCCTATGCACATCAGATTACCGAACCTGTCCTCGGTCGACATACCGATGCGAAGGCATCTCCATATCACCGCCATCAGGACCAGAAGCGCTACGGCCGCCCCGATGAAACCCAGCTCCTCGCCTATCACCGTAAAGATGAAGTCGCTGTGGTGCTCCGGGACGAAACCCAGCTGCACCTGCGTGCCGCCAGTATATCCCTTACCTAGCAGGCCGCCGGAGCCTATGCCTATTACCGACTGTATCACGTTGTAGCCCGCACCGAACGGGTCCCTCCCGGGATTGAAGAAGGTCAGGATCCTCGCCTTCTGGTAATCGTCAAGGAACAGGAAGTAGCCCAGCGGCGCGGCCACGAAGATGCCCGCGGCGATAAGCCCCAGCACTATCTTCGTATCAGCTCCAGCAGCCCAAAGCATGGCCAGGACCATCGGGATAAAGACAAGGGCAGAGCCCAGGTCGTTCTGCAGTATCACTATCCCGGTCGGCACGGCCGCCATCAATAGCGGCACGACCATCTCACCAATTCCCAGCGGCCCTTCTTTTCTTGCCAGCTGCCCTGCGAGCGCGATGGCGACGCCGTACTTCACGAATTCTACCGGCTGGAGCGAGACCCCAGCCACCCTTATCCATCCGAGGGCCCCTCTTACCCTTGTGCCGACGAGAGTAACCGCTACTAGAAGCAGGATGGACCCCGCGTATACCATAAGGTGCGTCCTTTGCAGTATGCGGTGCCCGATTATCATGAAAAAGGCCGCGAGCAGCAGGCCGATCAGCCCTGCGACGGCCTGTTTCTTGACCATCGACAGAGGATCGGACGACGTCAGGGACGGTTGAGCGTACGTCGCGCTGTACAGCACCACGCATCCGTACGCGAACGCTGCCGCGGTCACTATCACCAACAGCATGTCGACGTCCCTTAGCATCTTCCTGTTCAATAGGTTCAATTCCCTTCCCCTCTCCTGGACACCAAGCCCGCTTCGCCCTCCTGCAGGAACAGCCCTTCAGGTCCGAGCTTTATCGCCATCATGCGAACGGACGAGCCGCACGCCCGCTTAAGTTCGACTTCCATGGGACCGACCAGGTACCTCCCCGCCGCGAATCCCCCCGCGATTATCCTTGCTGACTTGTCGTCAGGCCAGCCGGCGCAGACGGTACCGCCCGCGATTCCGGTGATTATTACGTCGCCGCCGGCCCGCACGTTCCCTCCCGGCAGGACGTCTCCTAGTATCACCACGCTCCCATCGCACATTATGGACTTGCCCGGCACCAGGTCCCCCTCATATATTGCGACTGGCGCCGACGCGGGCTTCCTGCCATGCCTTTGGTCCTTCCTCGTAGGAGGCGTCTCGTCGTTAAGGGCCGTCTGGGTTATAAGGGCTGCCGCCTTCTCGGAGGCCGCCTTAACGTCGGCTACCGCGCACGGGACGTTGTACCTTCTGAATACCGACCTTATCATCTCGGACTGTCCGTCAGCTATCAATCCGGACCTTGCCTCCACGGTTATCCTCTGCCCTGCGTAGAACGCCGGGTTGGAGGCCAGCTTCTCCTCTATGCCGGCAAGCGCCGACTCGAAATCCGCCCCTTCGGCTATCACCACCTTCAGCGAGCGGCCTGTTCCCTTGAAAATGACATCCTGCTTTTTGATCGGGTCTCCCCCCTCATAGATCAGAGTCCTTCGGGCATCTCCTCGGGCAGCACCTCGGGCACTGCGTACTCTCCCACCTTGAAGTAGTATTCAAGCAGGTCCCTCGCTATCGGAGCGGACGATGCCCCTCCTCCGCCTCCGTTCTCCAGCATGACCACCACGACGATCTCAGGATCGTCCGACGGCGCCCAACAGGCGAACCATGCGTGGGAATCATTCGGAGGCGCCTGGGCCGTCCCGGTCTTACCTGACGTAGGTATGGGGAAGCCGGCGAACGCCCTTGCAGCGGTGCCTTTGGTGACGGTCATCCTCATGCCCTTCGATATTACGTCCCAGGTGCTACTAGAAAGCGTTACGCGATCCGGTTCGGCCTTGGCGCCCGTCTCGATCCTCACGCCGTCAGGGCCGACGACCTCTTTCAGTATGGTGGGCACGCACAGGATGCCGCGGGTGGCTACCGCCGAATACGCCCTCGCCATCTGAAGAGGCGTCACCGTCACCATCTGCCCTATCGTGTAAGACAGCTTCTCGCCTGGCATGAACTTCTTGTCGGCGCTGCTGGGCACCTTCCCCGCGTTCTCTATCGCCGCAAGCTCGAAGCCGGTCTTCGCGCCCAGTCCGAAGGCCCTGGCCGTCTCGGCGAGCTTATCGACGGTCAGCCTTCTGCCCATCTCGTAGAAGTATATGTTGCAGGAAGTCGCGATCGCCGTGTACATGTCCACGTAACCGTGCGAAGTCCCGCTCGCCCACGACATGCACCTCATGCCGTAATATTTGTCAGCCACGCTGGGCGAGCACAGTACCTTCTCGTTGGGGTCCACGACGCCGGCTTCCAGCGCGGCGGCCGTCACGATCGCCTTGAACGTGGAACCGGGAGGGTATGCGCCGCTTATGGCCCTGTTGAAGAGCGAAGACGGGCTGGAGTTGAGCTTGTTCCAGTCCTTCTCTGATACGCTGGGTATGAACACGCTCGGGTCGTAGTCGGGGTACGAGGCCATGGCCAGCACTTCCCCGTTCCTGGGGTCCATCGCGACCAGCGACCCGCTCTTCACCTTGGTGTACTTACCTGCGGCCCGTACGGCGGCGATGCCTTCCTTGAGGAGCTTCTCGGCCTCCTGCTGCAGCCCGGCGTCTATCGTTAGTACGACGGAATTGCCCGGCACAGGGTCGATGGCCGCAAGCGTGGACACGGGGCTGGCGGATGAGTTGACCTCTATCCGGTTGAACCCGTCAGTGCCGTGCAGGTACTCCTCCATGCCCCTTTCTACTCCCGCCTTGCCGATCTGGCTCATGGCCCTGTAGCCCTGGTTCCCCAGCTGCCTCAGCTCGTCGACGTTCACCTGCCCCATGTACCCGATTAGGTTGCCCGCGACGCTTCCTAGCGGGTAGGTCCTGTAGGGTTCCTCGTCGATGGTCACCCCTTCGAGCTCATAACGCCTTTCCGCTATGGCGGCCAGTATCTTCGGATCTGCGTCGGCGACCAGCTTAAGGGGCCTGTATGGCTGGCTGAACCTGCCCTTGGTGTGCTCTGCGTATTTGGCTGCCAGCTCTTCCCTCTTCATGCCGGTCAGCCTGGCGAGAAGGTCCAGCACCGCCTCTTTGTCCTTGACGTCCTTGGGCACAATGCTTATGCTGTAGGCCGTCCTGTTGGTCGCGAGGACCACGCCTTTGCGGTCGAGTATCTCGCCCCTTGGAGCCGTCAGGTATACCTTCGCCAGCCGGTTCTGCTCGGCTCTTTCCATGTAATAGCGCCCTTTTATCACCTGCAGGTACCAGAGCCTGGACAGCATGACTATTATCATGGCGCCCACGATCCAGGATATCGTGCGCGTCCTGTTCTCCAGCATGTTCCTATCCCGTACCCTTATGCCCATTATTCCTCCGGAAGGTCGCTAGTAATCCCGGTCTACCTTCACTTCCAGCCCCATCCTGAAGTGCAGCAGCCAATAGAGGCCGGCGCCGAAGCAGGCGTTGACGGCCGATGAGAAGGCCAGCTGGGCCAGCACCCTGGTTAAAAGGAAGTTCATGCCCAACGAAACCAGGACGAAGAGGTAGGTGATCTCTTTGAGGAGGTATCCTGCGAAAATGACAGCGGCGGGGGCGACTAGGGTCTCCTTCACGAGGTTCTTCTGCACCGACACCACCGCAAGGACCGAGACGAAGTACGACAGGGCGTTCAATCCTACGAGCTGCCCCGTAAGCAAGTCGAACGTAAGTCCTCCTGCCAAGGCCAGGACGATCGCTATGGAGTTGTGCCCGAGTATCGCAAGGACCGCCATGAAGCAGAATACCGGCTCCATCGAAGCTGTGCCCGGCAGCAGGCCGGGCAACAGGGCCTCTTGCAGTATGACGCCGATAAAATAACCGAAGGCGGCCACCAACTTGGGATCGAGCTTCCTATGCGCCCCAAGCTGCCTCACTTCAGGTTCCCCTTTTGCGAATCAACCAGTACGAGGACCTCCTCGACCCTGCTGAAATCAACCGACGAACGCACGTATGCGACCTTGGCCATACCGTACGCACCCTCGTCGACGTCCACGACCTCGCCGATGATGTGTCCCGCCGGGTATATACCACCGAGGCCACTGGATACGACCATGTCCCCCGGCCTGATGTCCGGGGTCGCCCCGAGCAGTTTTAGCCTAAGCACGCCGGTGCCGTCGCCGACTCCCTCGGCTATGGCGAAATCCCTTGACCGCACCGTCACAGCCCCTATCGCGTTCCTGGGGTCGTTCGCCAGCAGTATGCTCGCCGTATCGGCCGAGCTTGCCACCACCCTGCCCACTATGCCGAGGCTGTTTATGGCCGCCATGCCCGGTTTGATCCCGTCCTTGGACCCTCTGTCTATCACGACCGTCCCGAGCCAGTTGCCGAAATCCCTGTACACTACCTTCGCTGCCACCGTCTTGCCCTTGAACTGCTTCTTGAGGTCCAGCAGGCCGGCAAGGCGCGCATTCTCGGCCTCCAGGCCGGAAATCTGCGCCACGTTGGATTTAAGCGCCTCCACTTCCTCTTTGAGGCGCCTGTTCTCGTCCATTATGCTGCCCAGCCTGAACAGTCCCCCCAAGAAATCGGAGATCCCCCTGCCGATGTTCCAGAAGAAGTCGCCTATGGGCGAGAAGATGCCCCTGAGTATCTTCTCAGGTAGCGTAAGGCTCGCCCTGTCCCCGGAGGTGGCCGATATCACAACCGATAGGGCAATTATGACGATGAGTATGGCAATCAGGGCTTTTACGGCCCTCGGGATCCCGCGCATTCCGGCTACCTCTTATCCCTGTTGATAACGCCTGGATGACGCTGAGAGCCCCTTTAGGTATTCCAGGTGGTCCAGGACGATACCGGTGCCCCTCGCCACTGCGGTCAGAGGGTCTTCGCATACGAACACGGAGATGCCCGTCTCCCTCGACAGCAGCTTATCGAGCCCTTGCAGCAGGGATCCTCCACCGGCGAGGATGATGCCCCTGTCCATTACGTCGGCCGATAGCTCCGGAGGAGTCTTCTCGAGGCACTCCTTGACCGCGTTGACTATCGTCCCCACTGGTTCCGCCAAAGCTTCCCTGATCTCGGTGCTGTCGACCTTGACGGTCTTGGGAAGCCCGGTCACGAGGTCTCGTCCTCTGACTTCGAGGTATGTCTCGGGCCCTACTACGTAGGCCGAGCCGATCTTCTGCTTGACCTCCTCTGAGGTGCGTTCTCCTATAAGAAGGTTATAGGCCTTCTTCATGTGCTGGATGATGGCATCGTCCATCTCGTCTCCTGCAGTCCTGGATGATATCGAGGAGACTATCCCGCCCAGGGACAGTACGGCGACTTCCGTCGTCCCTCCTCCGATGTCGACTATCATCGAGCCGGTCGCTTCCGTCACGGGAAGACCGGCGCCTATGGCAGCCGCCTTCGGTTCCTCTATAAGGTGGGCCTCCCGCGCACCGGCCCGCATCACGGCATCAACTATCGCCCTGCGCTCTACCTCCGTCACGCCCGACGGGCAGCCGACCACAACTTTCGGTTTCACCAGCCCCATGCTGTTGTGGACCTTGCGCATGAAGTAGCGCAGCATCTCCTCCGTGACGTCGAAGTCTGCGATGACCCCGTCCCTAAGTGGCCTCACGGCCTTCACGTTGGCCGGTGTGCGTCCTAGCATCTGCTTTGCGTCCAGCCCCACCGACAGGACCTTCCCGGTATCCATGTCCATCGCCACGACCGACGGTTCCTGCACCACTACACCCTTGCCCTTTAAGAACACGAGCGTATTCGCCGTACCAAGGTCGATGCCGATATCTCTTGAGAAAGCATCGAACAAGCCCATATGTAAATCCCCTTTCGGCATCCGGCCTCAGCCGGCGCTGCCTAGAATGCCTGTCTCCTTGAAGCTAACGTAGGAGTCTGCCCCGATGACTATATGGTCGATGACCTCTATGCCTATGAGCCTTCCCGCCTCCAGCAGCCTCGCCGTCACGGCCATGTCCTCCCTGCTGGGCGTAGGGTCTCCGCTGGGGTGGTTATGCGCGACTATGAGAGAGGCCGAGTTCCTTGCGATGGCCGCCCTGAATACCTCCCTCGGATGTACCAGCGACGCCGTCAGGGTGCCCATCGACACGGTCTCGATGTCCAGCATCCGGTTCTTGGAATCCAGCATCATAACCCTGAACTCCTCGTGCCTCAGGTGCCTCATGCCGGGCCTTAGCATCGCAGCCGCATCTACGGCCACCGATATCCTGGGCCGTTCCCCGAGGTTCCCGGAAGCTATCCTGGAGCCCAGCTCGACCGCGGCTTTTATCTGCGCCGCCCTCACCTTTCCCAGCCCGGCCGTCTTGGATAGCTCGTCCACATCAAGCGAAGCGAGCCTTTCTTGCCCTCCGCACCCGCTGATGATCCTGATCGCCGCCTCAAGCGCGCTCTCGCGCCTGTTTCCGCACCTAATCACGACCGCTATAAGCTCGGCGGTGCTCAAAGCCGCCGGTCCTAATGAGAAAAGCCTTTCTGTCGGCCTTTCGGCGATGGGCATCGCCTTCATTCCCTTTATCGTATCTTCGGTCACCGTAAACGCCCTCCCCTGCACCATGATGCAGACGAGGACCTTCGCGGGCTAGATTACCCGGATGCCTGCCTCCTTAAGAAGTCGAGCCGTAAGCCTTAACGGAAGGCCCACAACGTTGAAGTAGTCCCCCGTTATGCCCTCGATATAGAGCGAGCCCAGCCCCTGTATGGCATATGCGCCCGCCTTGTCGAGCGGCTCTTTTGTGTCGACGTACCCGGCTATCTCCTCTTCGGACATCGGAAGGAACCGCACCTTGGTCTCCTCATGGGCGGATGATTCGAACCCGCCCGCCGCGTTAATCACGCAGACTCCCGTGAAGACCTCGTGTTCCCTTCCCTGCAGCTTCCGGAGCATGCTCTTCGCATCCTCCTGGTCCTTGGGCTTGCCCAGGACCTCTCCTTCCAGAACGACCACCGTGTCAGCGCCGAGGACGACATCAAACGGCCTTCCTGCCGATACCGCCTGGGCCTTCCTCTTCGCCAGTGTCTCTACTAGAAGGCCGGGATCCGGCCTTCCGTCCACGTATTCGTCCGCGCTGCTAGGAACGATGTCGAAGATAAGCCCCAGCGAACCTAGGAGTTCGATCCTCCTTGGCGACGCCGAAGCCAGGATAAGTCTCGCCATTCCTCTACCGGATGCCATGGCCTCTCGGGCCTTGCTTCCGTCTCCCTTTTATTAATTTAACATAAAAACGGACGGCATCGGGAACGCATCATAGAAATGGCCGCCCCCGCGCAAAGCAGAGCGCGGGGGCGGCCACGGTAGATGTCCTAGGCTTCTACTCTAAGGTCCGAATCGGGGCCGAACAGGTTGTGTATGCACTTGACCGGGCATTTCTGTACGCAAATGCCGCACTTCGTACACTTCGAGTTGTCGATCACCGCTACGGTCCCGTTCATGCTGATGGCGCTAGTCGGGCAGTTCTTGACACATATCTGGCATCCGATGCAGACCGCCGAGCAGTCCTGCTTGCTCTTGGGGATCGGGGCCTTCGAGCAGCAGACTACGTTCACCGGCTCCTCCGCGCTCCTAAGAGCGAGGAGCTTCCTGGGACAGACAGATACGCACTTGCCGCAGCCGGTGCACTTCGAGTCGTCTATCTTTGGCAGGCCGTCCTCTCCCATGTACATGGCATCGAACGGGCACTCCCTGACACAAGAGCCGATGCCGAGGCAACCGTACGAGCAGGCCTTGAACCCACCGCTCACAGCGTTGGCAGCGGCGCAGGTGTCTATGCCCTTGTACTCGGCGATGTCCTTCGCTATCCCTTTCCCGCCGGCGCACATGAGCCTTGAGAACTTAGGGCCGTCTCCCGCTTCCAGCGCGACGCCCATTATCTCCGCGATCTTCGCCGCCACACTTGAGCCGCCGACAAGGCACGATCCGCAAGGTGCCTTCTCCTCGCTTATCGCCTTGGCGAGCCCGTTGCAACCGGGATATCCGCATGCGCCGCAGTTGGCGCCCGGCAGGACTCCTAGTATCATGTCTACCTTGGGATCGTGCTCCACTGCGAGCAGCTTCGCCGCCACGGCCAGGGCCACTCCGAACACGAGGCCCATGCCACCCAGTATAAGAAGGCTGTTAACAATCATTTCCACTCACCCCCGTAAGCCGTCGATCATAGGCCGAACAGCTTCTCGAGGTTGAAACCGGAGAAGCCAAGGAAAGCCATCGCCATCTGCGCGGTTATGATCAGCGCCAGAGGGAAGCCCTGGAAGGACTTCGCTATAGGCGCGGTATTGAGCTTTTCCCTCAGGGCGGCCATCGCTATTAGGACAAGGGAGAACCCTATCCCGCCTCCCGTGCCAGAGATAACCGCCTGGATGAAGTTATACCCTTCGCGTACGTTGATCACGGCGACGCCGAGCACGGCGCAGTTGGTCGTGATGAGCGGCAGGTAGATGCCCAACGCCCTGTAAAGCGTGGGGCTCATCTTCAGGATAATCATCTCGATCAGCTGGACCAGCGCCGCGATGACGAGGATGAAGGAGACCGTCTGCAGGAAGCCCAGTCCGAGGGGTACCAGCAGGTAATACTGGACCATCCAGGTGACCGCGGCGGCCAGGCTCATCACGAATATGACGGCGGCGGCCATGCCCATCGCGGTGTCGAACTGGTTCGACACGCCAATGAAGGGGCAGGTGCCCATTATCCTGGCCAGCATGTAGTTGTTTACGAGTATCGTGCTAAGCAGTATTATAAAGAGCTCTTTCATGACCGCTATACCTCCTTCGCGGCACAGGCTGCGCTAGCCTGCTTGGCCTTCTTGCTCCTGCTCGTGATCCCGTTGATCGACGCGAGCACGAAGCCGAGGGTCATGAAGCCGCCTACCGGCTTGTCTACCAGGGCCGCTGCGAACTTGGCGGGTATGAGCTTTATGCCTTCGAAACCGAAGTCCTTGGCGTAGAGTATCTTGCCCGTCGCTATGGGCTCCCTTATTATCGCAAGGATGATCACTGCCAACGTGAAGCCGAGCCCCATACCCAGGCCGTCGGCGATCGAATCGACGACGCCGTTCTTGTATGCGAACGCCTCTGCCCTCGCCAGGATGATGCAGTTGACGACTATCAGAGGCACGAACACGCCCAATATCCTGTGCAGGTCCGGCAGATAGGCGGCCATGCTCAGGTCTACGATCGTCACGAACGTGGCGATGACGACGATGAAGCAGGGTATCCTGATCTTGTCGGGTATCATGTTCCTGAGGGCCGATATGAACAGGTTGCTGAATACTAGGACGAACGTAGCCGCGAGGCCCATGCCTACCGCATTGGACACGGCCGTTGAAGATATCATCGCGGGACACATGCCTATAAGCATGGCGAAGGTAGGGCTTTCGGCCCATAGGCCCTTCTTGAACTCCTTGAATGCGCTCATTGCCGCCTACCCCCTTACATCCCGAGGAGGGCCTTGGCTATATTGAGGGCCTTGTTGACCCCCGCCACGGCACCCTTGGAAGAAATCGTGGCGCCCGAAATCCCGTCAATCTGGCCGCCCTCTTTCACTAGGGACAGTACGCCCTTCTTGCCGGCGAACTGGCCGTAGAACGGCTCCTCCTTGACGTTGGCGCCCAGGCCGGGTGTCTCGCTCTGGCTGATGACCTGCATACCTTGGCATACGCCCTGGGTATCCATGCCCACCAGCATCGTGATCATCCCGCCGTATCCTGCGCTCTCGACCTTGACGATCGCGCCGACGGTCGAGCCGGCAGCTTTACCCAGATAGGCCTCCACGACCCCCTGTGCCCCGCCGGACGCTGCCGAGAGCTCTATCGCCGGTATCGGCTCGAAGTCGGTGGCCGAAGGAAGCACCACAGCCATCGCCTTCATGGCCTCCTTGGCCTGCCTCGCCTCAATGATTACGCTGGTCTTGCTGTAGACGAATGCAAGCGACACGCCCGATATCACGCAGATGACCGTCAGTATCGCACCGTATCTGATGAAATCACGCACGGTTGCGCACCTCCCCGAAACGCTTCTGCGCGCCGAACCTCTCGATGAGTGGCACGAAGCAGTTCATAAGAAGTATCGAAAACGCCACGCCCTCGGGGTAGCTCCCGAACATCCTTATCATGAACGTGAATATCCCGAGCCCGACGGCGTAGACTATCTGTCCCGCAGGTTTTATCGGGCTGGTCACATAGTCCGTCGCCATGAAGAAGGCGCCGAGTATGAGACCGCCTGAGAGCAGGTGGAATATGGGGTCCTGGTTGAAGAGCATCGCAAGGCCTGCGGTCGTCAGCAAGTACACGAGAGGTATCCTCAAGGTTATGATCCCGGCGAACAGCAGGAAAAGCGCCCCGATGAGAAGAGCTATCGCCGAAGTCTCGCCGAGCGATCCTCCCACGTTCCCGAAGAAGAGTGGTCCGTAGAACCTGGACAGCGAAGTAGCGCCGATCTCCCCCGTCTTAAGGAGGCCGAGAGGCGTCGCCGACGCCACTACGTCGAATCCGCGCTTCCATGCGGTTATCCCGTCCGCTGCGACATATCCTGCGCTAAGCACCGAAGGCCAGGAAAGGGCCGCGAAAGTCCTGCCTATAAGGGCAGGGTTGAAGATGTTGTAACCCAGGCCGCCGAACACGATCTTGCCGGGGCCTATCGCTATGAGGCAAGCAAGTGCGGTGACCCAAGGCTCTACCGCCGGAGGCAGCGTTAACGCCACCAGTAGTCCGGTCAATGCCGCCGAGCCGTCGCTTATAGTAATATCGAACTTCCATATCTTCTGGATCGCATATTCCCAAAGGACCGCTGAAGCCACGCCTACCACCAGGTTGATGGCGGCCCAAGGGCCGAAGAAATAGACTCCGCACAGGGCCGCGGGCATCAACGCGATGAAGACGACCTGCATTATCCTCGGTGTCGCGACCCTGTCCCTCAAGTGGGGCGCTGCGGTGATTATTAGGCCTTTTTCGGACATGTCCATCACCCCGTCACTTCTTGCGCCTGGCCAAGGCATATTGCTTGGCCAGCTTAATCGACTGCACCAACGGCCTCTTCGAGGGGCAAACGTACGAGCAGCACCCGCATTCCATGCAGTCGGCGGCGAATAGTTTCTCCGCCCTGGCCATGTCTTCGGCCAGCGCGTATTTATGAATCTCCGAAGGCTGCAGGAACATCGGGCAGACCTCGTTGCACCTGCCGCACCTTATGCAAGGCATCTCCTTCCAGAAGAGCGCCTGCTGCCGTCCCAGCAGCACTATGCCAGAGGTGCCTTTGGTTATGGGGAAGTCCAGGCTAGGCACGGCGACTCCCATCATGGGACCGCCGAATATTGCCTTGCCGAGCTCTCCCTTGACGCCCCCGCACAGCTCTACGAGTTCGGACGCATATGTCCCGATGTAGGCCTCCACGGTAGCAGGCCTGCTTACGGCCTCGCCGGATACCGTTACGTACCGCTTGATCAAAGGCAGGCCTGTCGTGAACCTGTCGGAGATGGCGGCTGCGGTCCCGACGTTAACCACTACGACCCCTACGCTGAATGGCAGCGCACCCGGAGGCACCTCGCGGCCCAGCGTCGCTTTTATGATGGCCTTCTCATACCCTTGCGGGTAACTGGATTTCAAAGGCATCACCTCGATGCCCTGGTACTTGCCGGCCGCGGCCGTGAGCGCCGCTATGGCGTCGGGCTTATTGTCCTCGACGCCTATGATGGCCCTCTTCACGCCGACGCTCCTCATGACTATGTAGGTGCCGTGGACCACCTTGTCGGCCTTCTCCGTCATCATCCTGTGGTCGGAGGTGAGATAAGGTTCGCACTCGCCGCCGTTGACCACCACGGTGTCCACTTTCACTCCCTGGGGCAGCGACAGCTTAACATGGGTGGGGAACTCGGCCCCTCCCATCCCCAGCATGCCGGCTTCCCTGATGACGTTCCTGATTTCCTCCGGAGTCATCGAATCCAAGTCCTCGACCGGCGCGATCCCCTCGCATAGCTCCTGCTTCCCATCCGATTCGATCGTTATGCCAAGGAACTCCAGCCCTGTATGGGCCCTATATGGCTTAGCATCCACTACCTTGCCGGATACCGGGGAGTGCGTCGGAACGCACATGAAGCCCTCGTTGTCCGCCAACTTCTGACCCACCTTGACTTCGGTCCCCTTGGGAGCCAGCACTTTGTAGCCTACCCACGAAGGACCTACCGGCACCGTCACCCTTGCCGGCACGGGCGCCGTGACAGTCCCGGCATCGCACGCATACTTGCACTGTGCCGGGTGTATGCCTCCGACGAACGTCCTTACAGCCATCTATCTCACTCCTTGTCGGTTGGTAGCCTTGGAGCACTAGAACAGGTTCAGTATAGTACCGTCTTCCAGTATGTCGATGCTGTTGGCGGCCGGGACCTTCGGCAGGCCGGGCATTGTCATGACCTCTCCTGTTATCGCCACGATGAAGCCCGCGCCGGCGGATATCCTAATCTCCTTTACCGTAAGCTTCCAGCCTCTCGGCCTTCCCTTTATGTCGGCTATGTCGGTGAGGGAATGCTGGGTCTTGGCCACGCATACCGGCAAGTCGCCGTAGCCTATCCTCCTTATGGTGCCCAGCATGTTCTTTGCGGAATCCGAGAATAACACGTCGTCCGCACCGTAGACTTTCGTCGCAAGCGTCTTGATCTTCTCCTCCGCCGTCAGCTCGAGGCCGTAGAGCATCCTGAAGTCGTTGGCGTCCTTCTCGAGCGCCTCGAGCACCTGCTCTGCAAGCTGCCTGCCACCGTCTCCGCCCTTGGCGACGACCTCTGACACCGCATAGCGCACGCCGCGCTCCTTGCAGCGCCTCTCGATCAGTTCTAGCTCCTCCTGGCTGTCGGTGGGGAACTTGTTTATGGCCACTACTACGGGAAGGCCGAAGTTGTCCTTGAGGTTATCGATATGGGCATCGAGGTTCTCGCAGCCCTTCGCCAGTGCGTCGAGGTTGGTCTCGGACACTTTGTCCTTGGGCACGCCGCCGTGCATGTTGAGCGCCCTGACCGAGGCGACCAGCACCGCCACATCGGGCTTGAGGCCGGTCTGCCTATGCACTATGTCGAAGAACTTCTCGGCGCCCAGATCGGAGGCGAAACCGCCCTCGGTGACTACGTAGTCGGCCAGCTTGAGGGCCAGCTTAGTAGCCAATATAGAGTTGTTACCGTGGGCTATGTTCGCGAAAGGCCCGCCGTGAATGAAGGCCGGCTGGCCCTCGACGGTCTGCACGAGGTTCGGCTTTATTGCGTCCTTGAGGAGCACCGCCATCGCGCCTACCGCCTTTATGTCGGCAGCGGTGACGGGCTTCCTGTCATAGGTATAGGCCACTATTATGCGTCCTAGCCTCGCCTTCAAGTCTTCCATGCCAGAGGCGAGGCAGAGTATGGCCATCACTTCCGACGCAACGCTTATGTCGAAGCCGCTCTCCCTGGGCATGCCGTTGCTTATGCCGCCCAGCCCGCAGACTATGTCCCTCAGCTGCCTGTCGTTCATGTCCATCACGCGCTTCACCAATACCCTCCTGGGATCGATGTTCAGCGCGTTACCCTGGAAGATGTGGTTGTCCAGCAGCGCAACCATGAGGTTGTGGGCTGCGGTCACCGCATGGATGTCGCCCGTGAAGTGCAGGTTTATGTCCTCCATCGGCAGCACCTGCGAGTATCCTCCGCCTGTCGCCCCGCCCTTGATCCCGAACACAGGACCTAGGGAAGGCTCCCTCAAAGCTACCGTCACTCTCTTGCCCATCTTGCCCAGTGCCTGCGTAAGGCCTATCGCCGTGCAGGTCTTGCCCTCGCCGGCGGGAGTGGCGGTGATAGCGGTCGTGTAGATCAGCTTCCCGTTAGGATTGTCCTTCAGCCTGTCAAGCAGGCTGAGGGGAAGCTTGGCCTTGTATCTTCCATAATATTCCAGGTCTTTCTCGGCAATGCCGATCGAAGCCGCTATCTGCTGGATCGGCTTAAGCTCGGTGGCCTGTGCAATTTCAATATCGCTAGGAATTGGCATGCGTGCACCTCCATCTATGATCTCGATCTTATGTACTGGTCTATGCCTCTTGCCGCCTGCTTGCCCGCGCCCATGGCGGCTATCACTGTTGCCGCTCCGGTGACTATGTCGCCTCCGGCGAAGACGCCTGGGATGCTCGTGGCTCCGTAATCGTCGTTTATCTCTATGTATCCGCGCTTGTTGAGGCCCAGCGCCTTCGTGTTCCTGGTTAGAACTGGATTCGGGCCCTGTCCTATGGCCACGACCACCGTATCGGCCTCTATCTCGAACTCAGACCCTTCCACAGGCACAGGCCTGCGCCTTCCGCTCGCGTCCGGTTCTCCGAGCTCCATCCTCTGGCATACCATCTTCTTCACTATGCCCTGCTCGTCTCCCACTATCTCGACGGGATTCGTCAGCAGGTTCAGCTTGACGCCCTCTTCCTCGGCGTTTTCGATCTCCTCGATCCTCGCGGGCATCTCCTGCCTGGATCTCCTGTAGACTATCTGCACGTCCTCGGCACCCAGCCTGAGCGCAGTCCTTGCGGAGTCCATGGCGACGTTCCCGGCACCCACCACGCATACCCTCTTGCCTATCCTTACGGGGGTCCCGTAGCAGGGGAACTTGTAGGCCTTCATGAGGTTGACCCTGGTGAGGAACTCGTTGGCGGAGTATACGCCGTTGAGGTTCTCGCCCGGTATGCCAAGAAAGTACGGCAGGCCCGCGCCAGTGCCTATGAACACGGCGCTGTAGCCCTCCTTCTCCAGCAGCTCCTCGAGGCCTATGCTCATCCCTATCACGGCATTGGTCACTATCCTTACGCCGAGCTGCTTCACGTACGCCACTTCCCTGTCGACGATGTTCTTCGGGAGCCTGAACTCAGGTATGCCATACCTTAGCACTCCTCCCGTCTCGTGAAGCGATTCGTATATGTCGACCTGGTATCCCATCAAGGCAAGGTCGGCCGCGCAGGTCAGCCCGGACGGGCCGGATCCTATTACCGCCACTTTGGGTGCGCCGTCGGCGGCCCTCCTTTCGACTTCCTGCTTTGAGTGCGCCCTTTCGTAGTCCGATACGAAACGCTCCATGTAGCCGATGGCAACGGGCTTGAACTTCTTTCCGAGGGTGCAGACGCTTTCGCACTGCGTCTCCTGAGGGCAGACCCTGCCGCACACCGCCGGTAGGCTGTTCTTCTCCTTGATCTTCAAGGACGCTTCGATGAACTTGCCCTCTGCGGCAAGTGCCAAGAACTCCGGGATGGGCACCTCTACCGGGCAGCCCGCCACGCAGGGCCTCGTCTTGCACTGCAAGCAGCGCATCGCCTCGGCCTGGGCAGTCTGTTCGCTAAGACCCTGGGCCACTTCATTGAAATTCCTCGCCCTTTCCTCAGGGCTCTGCTTGGGCATCTCTGGCCTAGCTGAAAAATCTCTTACCGACATCTGCAACCCTCCCCGGACCTATGCTTGTCGAGAGCTAGGCGCTCCTCCTCGCGGAAGAACGTCTGGCGCTTAATAAGCTCGTCGAAGTCCACCTCATGGGCATCGAACTCCGGGCCGTCCACGCACGAGAACTTGGTCTGCCCGGCCACCGTAACCCTGCAGCAGCCGCACATGCCGGTGCCGTCCAGCATGGTGGCGTTGAGGCTCACCGTGGTCTTGACGCCGAATTTTCTCGTGACGTCAGCGCAAGCTTTCATCATGCGCACGGGGCCGATCGCCACGACCTCGTCGGCCGGCTTGCCCGACTTGATGTACTCCTCCAGGGCCTGGGTGACAAAACCGTGGAAGCCGCAGCTGCCGTCATCGGTGCAGAGGATCATCTCGCTCGATACCATGGTCGCGGTGTCTCTCAGCACGTACAGGTTCTCGGTCCTCGCGCCGAGTATGGTCACGACCTTGTTGCCCACCCTCATATGCTCCTTGATCTGGGGGATCAGCGGAGCGATGCCGATTCCTCCCGCTACGGCAAGTACTGTGCCCACCTTCTCGATCTTCGTCGGCTTCCCACAGGGGCCCAATACGTCGGCGAGCAGGGAGCCTTCCTCGTACTCGCACAGTTTCATGGTTGAGGCGCCGATCTCCTGTACGACTATGGTTATCGTGCCCAGCTTCTCATCGTGCTCGACTATGGTAAGTGGGATCCTTTCGCCCTTCTCGTCCGCCCTGACCATGACGAAATTGCCCGGTTTAGCTGCCTTGGCCACGAGGGGCGCTTCCAGTACGAACATATACACGGACGGAGCCAGCAGCTTCTTCGCAATAATCCTATGCATAACTAACCTGCCTTTCTACCATTTATGACAATTGAGACAGTCCACTTCGAACCAGTCGCCGTGGCAGCTTTCGCACGATGCGTGGCTCAGCCCGTCGCCGGCAGGCACTAGCTGATCCGCATGGCAGCTTTCACAGCCGAAAGCGATATGTGAACCGTGAGGTATCTTCATATTTGCGGTCTCATTGAAATCGAGGTTGATGTGACAGCTTTCGCAGCTCGGATCGGCCGCGTCGAACCAGCCTTCGTGGCATGCCATACAAGTGCCGTGCCCGATCTTGCCCTCTGCGCCCAACACGTACTCCACATGGCAGTCCTGGCAGCCCAGGAAGCTGTGCGTCTCATGCGGGATCGCAAGCTTCTCCGTAGCGGTCACGGTCGACTTGATGTGGCACTTCGCGCAGTCCGCCGTATCTTTAGCGAACCATTCCTGGTGGCACGTGATGCACTTGTCGTGACTTATCGCCCTCATGGGCTGGCCGTCGATCCCATGGACCACTCCTTCGTGGCAGTCATAGCAGGCAATGTCCAAACCTGCCGAATGGATCGAATGTGGTATCGCCACCTCATCCGTCCCGCCCGAGTTCGCAGCGTTCGCATGGCATCTCGTGCAGAACCCGTCATCCACCTGTATGCCCGCGAAGCTGGTGGCGCCTCCCGCCTTCTCTACCTTCCTCATCCTCGCAATCGAGAACCTGTTCTCGAACCAGCCCTTGAAGCCCGGCTTCATGTGGCACTCGGCGCATCCCGTCTTGGAGTGCGCGCCCATGGCCCAGGTATCCGCCGAAGGCTGCATCGAATGGCAAGAACTGCAGTACTTGTCGGTCTCCGTATAGGCGGCGGCCGCGACTACTCCCCCGATGGCTACCAAAAGCACTAGCAGCACCACTCCTTGTGAAAAACCCCTTTTGAACAAAACAGGCCTGCTGGACATGAGAATATACCCCCTTGAATTCCTTAGGGTCGGTTATGCGTAGAAAGCCAGGCTCTGGAGCGATACCGTCACGTCTGCGTTGCTCACCCTCACGTTCTCGGGGACTATCAGGGTGGCCGGGCTGAAGTTGAGAAATGCTTTGACACCGGCTTCGATGCAGATGTCGGCCATCTTCTGGGCCGCTTCCGCCGGCACGGTAAGCACGGCTATCTTTATGCCGCTCTTTACGATTACGTCCTTGAGCATGTTTACGTGATAGGCGGGCACTGAATCGAACGGGCCCTGTTTCAAGACTTCCTCGTCTATGTCGAATCCGGCCTCTATCGTCAAGTTCTTGTATCCGCTGTTCCTCTGCCCGCTGTCGCGCTTGTAGGCGTTGTAGTGTATGATGGCCTTGCCCATCCTTCCAAGGCCTACGATGGCTATCTTCACGTCCTGGTCGAGCTTCAGTATGGTCAGCAACTGCTTCTTGAGCGTCGATATCTTGTAGCCGACCCCCTGCTTGCCGAAGCCTCCGAAGATCGTAAGGTCCTTCCTTACCTGGGTTGGGGACGTCCCCGTAACATCTCCGAGCTCCTTTGACGATACTATCGAAAGCCCCGCGTTCTCAAGATTGTCAAGCGCTCTGAGGTACATGGGCAACCGTCTGACGACTACGTCGGGCACCTTCTGGTCGCTCATACGAAAAACCTCCGATTCTCAGTTCGATGTTGTCCTTCCGGGGCAGGAAACCTCCCCCGGGTCGGCTTTTCCTGTGACTTTGGGGCAGAAGCTCCTCTTGTCCAGCCCCATATCGTACTTCCTCACTCCGAAGTAAGTCAGGGCGAGGAACGTGAAGCCCCCTATCACCGAAAAGAGGTCGGACGAGCCTTTCATGCCGAAGTAGCCCGCAACCCCGTTGCCGGTAACGATGCCCGCGAGGAAACCGAGCAGCGGCAACCCGTAGGCTATGCCGGCGGCCTTGAGGACGTCCCCGTCCTTCATCTCCACCACGACGTAGTCCCCCGGCTCGACCTCGGTCTCGCATATGGCCTTTACCCGCTTGGCGTTCGAAGAAGGCTGGCACATGCCGCAGCCCCTGCAGGCCTGCGGCCTCGTAATCTCGAGAACGGCCCAGCCCTTCTCCAAGGACAGGACCTTTCCTAGTTGCTGCATGATTCATCCCCACTGCCGATTACCGCACTCCTGCGGCTTTTTGGCCGTCCGCGGAAATCCAACTAGAATTATACAACAACTCTTCACAAAGTTCTAAAAAACGTCTTGCTCGGCTTCAGATGTGCCTTTCTGCGTCCGGACGCTGGGATAAAAGAAAACCCTGAACTATAAGTCCAGCTAAACAAAATTGATTCCGGCATCTTACGCATGATTGCCGGAATCAAGGGGAATCTGCATTGTATGAGTAAAAATACACTACTTATGCCTGTTGAGGGTCATCCTGACCATGGTGCCGGTGCCCTTCTGCGAGCTTATCTCGAATTTGTCGGAGCATTTCTTCATGTTCGGCAATCCCATGCCCGCCCCGAAGCCCATCCTGCGGGCCTCTTCGTCCGCCGTGGAGAATCCCTCCGTCATGGCAAGGGGTATGTCCGGTATGCCAGGTCCGACGTCCACAGCCGTTATCAGGATGGCGTCCGGCTCGATTAGGGCCGTGAGCATCCCGCCCCTGGAATGTATCACGATGTTCATCTCCGCCTCGTATGCCGCGACGGCGGCCCTCCTGACCAGCTCGGCGTCGAAGCCGTGCTGGCTGAGGTATCTTTTTATAGTGGCGGCGGCATCGCCGGCCCTGATGAAATCCCTCGCTATGATCTCGAACTGCAACTTGGTGTTGTCGGCAGAAGACATCCTACGACCCCCTAACCGAGGTGCAATCGGCGGGTCCGACCCCCGCTTGGTACAACTTCCCACAGGCTTCGTACATGGTCATCTTCGTGCATATGAGAGGAAGGGCCGACCTTTGTGCCAGCTCGACCATGTCGTGCGTCGGTCTTTTGCCCCTTACGAATACGACGGCCGATATGCCCGATATCTCGGCGGTCCTGACCAGCTGGCAGCCCAGCAGCCCTGTAAGCAGCAGATAGCCCGGCCTGCCGAACGCGAGCACGTCGCTTAGGAAATCGGACGCGAAGGCGAAGTCCGCCTCCTGCGAGAGGGAAGACATGTCGCATGCCAGGGCATCGGCCTGAAGCAGGTTGGTTATCTCGTCAATCCTCATGGATGCCTCCCTTAAACTAATCGAAGATAGTAGCGGAGTAGCCGTAACCTTCAACCTTCGTCTCAAGGTTCTCCGCATTCGTCCTGCTGCTGAAGGCACCTATCTGTACGTAGTACTTCTGCGCCAGCGTGATCAGCGTAGGGAACCCGAGCTTGACGAGCTCCTGCGCCGCTGCGCTCGCCTCTGCCATGCTCTGGTAGGGTCCGACCCTGACCTTGTAGAGTTCGGGGATCTTCTGTGACTGGTCCGTCGGCTCAAGAGCCTCCGGTGCTGTCGTTTCTTCTGCCGGAGCGCCGGTCCCTTCGGCCGCTGCCTCAGCTTCCTGGCCCTCAGCCGCAGTTCCTTCAGCCGCCGTGCCCTCAGCAGGTTGCCCTTCGATAGGCTTTATGCTAAGGTTGTCGCTCATCCAAGGCGGCGTCTCGAACGGGGAAGACCTTCCGTTGCCGGTCTCAGCTTGCCCGCTCGCAACCGACGGCAGCTCGACCGACGGCGTCTCGGTCTCTCCGGTCTGTGCCTCCACGGCCGGTATTTCCTCGGCCGGGACGTCAAGGGCCTCGCCGGTACCTTCCGTGCCAAGCTCATCCAAGGGGCTTGCGCCCTCGCCGCGGTTCATGAGCGCCATCAGGCCCTCTCCGGCGAACCATCCGATGACTATGGCCCCCGCCGCTATGAGCAGCACGGCCAAAGCCCAGGATAACAGCTTGCCTCGAGATCCATACCTGCCTTTGTCCATTTCATCCCTCCGGATATCTTATTCATCCCAACCACGGTTTTTCCTGCTAGTTTTCCCAGGGCTTCAAAAGATACCTCTTAAGGGGAAACACAAGCAGCCCCTTGTCCGAAGCCAGCCTTGCGGCCAGGTCGGGTCGGCTGGCGACCAGCTCGTCGTAGATTACGACGAACTTCACCGGCACTCCCCTGGAAGAGGATACCTCCTCGATTATGCCCATGCCCTCGTATGCAAGTTCGTAATCGCTCTCGGTGCCCAGGTTGGTGTTCGCTACCAGCCCCGTCACGCTAAGCCTGGAAGATTCTTCCACCATGTCCATCATCTTGAGGATCTCGTCCTTCGTCGAGGCGAAGGGCCTCCTGGTGTTGATGACGTACAGGACTTCCTTGTCGGCGTCGAACTTTGGGGCGTACCTGCCCAGCGCCCTTGCTCCCAGGTGGTCCCCCCCGACGTCTATCACGACCTTGCTCTCCTTGCTCCTTATCAGAGCGTCCACTTCGCCTGTCACTATCGGAAGGTCCGCGTTCGAAAGCCCGGCGATCGTATCCACCATCCTCACCCCCGAGGCGATGACCGCCTTCCTTATGTCCCTGGACCTGAACATCGGCTTGACTATGTCTATGTCCACCAAGGACACATTGTCGTGCTTCCTTGCCAGCCCTATGGCCATGTTTACGGCTATCTCGGTCTTCCCGCTGCCGAACGCCCCGCACAGTACCGTTATCCTCCTCGGCGCGAAGAGGTCCATGTCCACACCGTCGTGCTTGTATCCTACGCCTAGCATCACATTCCGTCCTCCTAATCCGCCAAGAGCCGCGATCTGAGCTCTCCTACAAGATACAGTGAACCACATACGAGCAAAGGCAGGCACTTCTCCCTGGCCCTGGCCAGCCCAGCGGCGAGCGCCTCCTCGGGCGGTCCTAGGGACACCGCCTCCAGCCCCAGCCTTTTGGCCTCCTCCGCCACCGCCTCCGAGTCCCTGGCCCCCGATCTGGCATGGCTGGGCGCCGTCGCGAACAAGCAGCTTATCCGAGGCGCCAGGTGCCCCAGCATGCCGGAGTAGTCCTTATCCGCCGAGAAGCCCGCCACGGCCACCGGCCTGACCCCGCCCATAACCTTGCCTAGCGTAGCCGCCAGCGCGGCGGCCCCGTCCACGTTGTGGGCGCCGTCGAAGATCATCATCGGGTCCTTCCCCACCACCTCGAACCTTCCCGGATGCACGGCCTCCATGAGGCCCTGCCTCGCGTCGTCCCTCGTGATATCCCAGCCGAGGCCCATCATGGCGTCGATCGCGGCCAGGGCCGCGGCGGCGTTGTCAGCCTGATGTACGCCGACGAGCCTTGTCTTGAAGGTACCCTCCAGCAGATCTCCATCATATTCCAGCTCCGTCCCGGTCAGGCCCACCTTGACTGTCCTGTAGCTATAGCCGTGCTCCGGGTACGAAAGGCGGACCCCCTTGGCCGCCGCCTCCCGCTTTATCATCCCCAGCGCCTCGTCCTCCTGCCTAGCGAGGACGGCTGGCACTCCTTTTTTCAGTATCCCGCCCTTGTCGAACGCTATTTGCGAAAGGCTCTTGCCGAGCTTCTCCATATGGTCGTATGAGATGTGGGTTATCACGGAGGCCTCCGGGACCACGATGTTGGTCGAGTCGTACCTGCCGCCAAGGCCCACTTCCATCACGGCGAGCTCCACGCCTTGATCCTTGAAGTGCTCAAGGCACATCGCCGTGCATATCTCGAACTCCGTTGGCGATTCAATGCCCCGGCCCGCCAGCTCGTCGACTATCCCCTTGGCATCAGATGCGAGCCTCGCCAGCTCATCTTCGCTTATCTGCCTGCCGCAGACCTTGATCCTCTCCTCGTATCGGCAAAGGTGGGGGGAAGTGAACAGCCCGGTTTTTATGCCCGCTTGCCTGAGTACCGATTCCGCCATGGCGGCGACGGACCCTTTTCCGTTGGTGCCGGCTATGTGCAGATGCTTCATCCGCCTTTCGGGGTTTCCCAGCTCCAGCGCAAGGGCCTCGACCCTTGAAAGCCCTGGTTTTATGCCGAAGCGCTGCATGGACGAGAGGTATCCCAGCGCCTCCTCGTATGTCATCAGCTCACCCCCGCCGATTTGCATGTGTCCTGTACTGGGCAGCCGGCACAGACGGGCCCCCTTGAGTGGCAGCGCTGCCTTCCGTGCTGGATCATGTTCACGTGCAGGCTGTAGCAGATCGAGAAAGGCGCGGCGTCGGTGAGCAGCCTCTGGCTTTCGTCGGGCGACTTCGTGGTGACGATGCCGATCCTGTTGGCCACCCTATGGACGTGCGTGTCCACCGGGAAGGCCTTCTTGCCCAGGGCGAAGAGCATAGTGCATGCCGCAGTCTTCGGGCCCACTCCTTTGAGCGACATCAAGTACTCCATCGCTTCCTTGTCCGGCTTGCGCCTCAGGTGCTCGAGGCTTATCTGGCCGAAGTCGTCCTTTATCTTCTGCAGGACAGCTTTGATGGAGGCGGCCTTCTGCTCGGCCAGGCCGCCTTGCCGTATGGCTTGCGCTATGCACGATGCCTCTGAGACGAGGACGTCGTCCCAGCCGTCAAACGTGGCCAGCAAGGATCCGAAGGCCCTGTCGCTGGTCCTATCGGTGGTGTTCTGCGACAGTATAGTGTGCACGAGGGACGTGACGGCGTCCTCGTGCCTGTCGTTCACCTTCACGCCGTATGCCTTCGCCAGCTTCCTGTCCAGCTTCACTAGGTCTTCGGTAAGAGCGTCGATCAACACCGGCCGACCACCTTCCTTAGCCTATTTCATCCTAGTTCGTCTATACGTGCCATAAGCTTGGCCTTCGCCGTCTCCAGCTCCTTTGACCTCGTCCTTTCCCTTTCTACGACGGCCTCGGGTGCCCTGCTCACGAACGATGCGTTGGCAAGCTTGGCCGTTACTCCGGCCAGCTCTTTGTCTATGTTGGCCACCTCTCTAGTTAACCTTTCCATCTCCTTCGCTATGTCGATCATTCCTTCGAGTGGGAGGAATATCCCGATTCCGGAGGAGACCCCGGCCGCCGCCTTGTGTGGCTTCGAGTCCCCGGGGGATATGAAGGAGGAATCCTCTACGCCGGCGAGAGTCCTTATGAATTCCATATTGGACTTGACCCTTGCGATGTCCTGCCCGGCGCCTTGGAATATCGCGTCGACTTTCTTGTTCGACGCGACCGCGAATTCCGCCTTTATGTTCCTGATGGTCCTTACTACGTCGGTGAGGGTCGCGATCTTAGCCTCTGCGTCCATGTCCCTAAGGCCTTCCGCCGACGGGGGCAGCGAGGAGGTTATGAGCGCGCCCGAGCTTCCCGGCAGCATCTGCCAGATCTCTTCCGTGATGAACGGCATGAAAGGATGCAGCAGCCTCAAAGAGCCGTCCAGGCCCCTCCACAGCGCGTACTGGGCCGCCTTCCTTGATTCTTCCCCGTGCCTTCCGTAGAGCCTGGGTTTCGCGGCCTCTATGTACCAGTCGCAGAATTCGCCCCAGATGAAATCCTGCACCGTCCTTGCGGCTTCGCCGATCTCGAACCTGTCCACGAACCTCTGGACCTCCGCCGACGCGAACGCGAGCCTTGAGAGTATCCACCTGTCCTCCAGCTCGTAAGGAAGCGCCGTCCCATCAATCGAAGCGGGGTCGAAGTCCTCGAGGTTCATGAGTACGAACCTGGACGCGTTCCAGACCTTGTTGGCGAAATTGCGGCTGGCCTCGACCTTGTCAGGGTTCCACCTGATGTCGTTGCCCGGTGTGTTGCCAGATATCATGGTCATCCTCAGCGCATCGGCGCCGTACTTGTCGATTATCTCCAGCGGGTCCACTCCCGCTCCCTTCGAACGGCTCATCTTGCTGCCGTCGGCGTTCCTGACGAGCCCGTGGAGAAGCACATAGGAGAACGGCTTCTCGCCCATGAACTTGAGGCCCGAGAATATCATCCTGGCGACCCAGAAGAAGATTATGTCGTATCCGGTCTCGAGGACCGTGCCTGGGTACCAGTGATCGAGCTCCGGCGTGCGCTCCGGCCAGCCCATGATCGAGAATGGCCAAAGAGCCGACGAGAACCAGGTGTCAAGCACGTCCTCGTCCTGTTCCACGGCGCCCGCGCAGCTCGGACAGGCGTCCACGTCGGTCCTTGATACGATCTGCTCGCCGCATGACTTGCAGTACCATACGGGTATCCTGTGCCCCCACCAGAGCTGGCGCGAGATGCACCAGTCCTTGCAGTTCTCCATCCAGTTCAGGTACGTCTTGGTGAACCTCTCGGGCACGAACTGCACCTCACCCGACTTCGCAACTTCCACAGCAGGTTTTGCGAGCGGCTCCATCCTCACGAACCACTGCATGGAAGGCAGCGGCTCCACCGTGGTGCCGCACCTCTGGCAATGGCCTACTGCATGCCTTAGAACCTCGGTCTTCCTCAGCAGCCCTGCGGCCTTCAGCTCCTCGAGCACCTTCTCCCTGCACGCGTCCGCGGTCATCGCCTCGAACCTGCCGGCCTCCTTAGTCATGAGCCCATCGAGGCCTATCACCTGCACGCTGTCCAGGCCGTGCTTCTTGCCCAGCTCGTAGTCGTTCACATCATGGGCCGGCGTAACCTTCAGGGCTCCGGTGCCGAAGTCCTTCTCGACGTAGGCGTCCGCGATCACCGGGATCCGCCTTCCCATGAGAGGCAGTATCACATGCCTACCGACCATACCGGTATACCTGGGATCCTCAGGATGCACCGCCACCGCGGTGTCCCCAAGCATCGTCTCGGGCCTGGTCGTGGCTATGGTTATGTGACCGGTGCCGTCCTCGAGCGGATAGTCTATGAACCAAAGGGTGCCGTCCTCGTCCTCATGGTCGACCTCTATGTCGGATATCGAGGTCTTGCAGCCGGTACACCAGTTGACCATGCGATGTCCGCGATAGATAAGGCCCTCTTCGTAGAGCCTTACGAACACCTCGCGCACGGCCTTGGAGCAGACCTCGTCCATCGTGAAGCGGCTCCTCTCCCAGTCCGCCGAGCAGCCCAGCTTCTTCTGCTGGTTGACGATGGCGCCGCCGTACCTCTCCTTCCACTCCCAGCACCTCCTGAGGAACTCCGCCCGCCCCAGCCCGGCCTTGGTCAGGCCCTCCTTGGCGAGGGATGCGACCACCTTCGCCTCGGTCGCGATCGAAGCATGGTCGGTGCCCGGCCACCACTCCGTGTTGTAGCCCTGCATGCGCCTTATGCGGACTAGTATGTCCTCTATCGTCGACATAAGAGCGTGCCCTACGTGCAGCGTGCCCGTTATGTTCGGAGGCGGCATGACTATGACGAAGGGTTCCTTGTCCTTGTCGGGTTCAGCATGGAAATAGCCGCCGTCCTCCCAGAAACGGTATATCCTGTCTTCTACCTGCACAGGATCGTAAGCAGGAGCGAGTTTCCTCTCAGCCATCATAAAAACCTCCGCTCGTTGACGTCGTTCGGGAAATGAAAAAGCCCCCGCCCTCAAAGGGCGAAGGGGCTCTTCGCGGTACCACCTTTGTCACCTCGCAAGCACACGGCCTGTGAGGCACTCGTATGCGCTCTATCGGGCGCACCCGCCGCGTCTGGCGCCATTACGCGCTCGTCTGCGGGGCTTAGAAGCGACTTCCGCACTGCGGCTTCCCGCGGCCTTCCACCCTAGGGCCGCTTCTCTGCCTGGCCCGCATCGTGCGTACTGCTCTTCCTCATCGCCTTATTGCCTTTAATATCTCCCGGCCGGGGTTTACTCCCTTGCCGCTTCCTTGGCCTTCTTGGCGGCCTCTATGACATGCGCCGCTATGTGGGTCGGCACTTCCTCGTAATGGTCGAACTCCATCGTGAACGTGCCCCTGCCGCCTGTCATCGACCTGAGGTCTATGGAGTACTTGAACATCTCGGCCTGCGGCGCCAGGGCCCTTACGACCTGGTACTTGCCCTGTGATTCCATACCCAGGATCTTGCCGCGCTTCTTGTTGAAGTCGCCCATGACGTCTCCCATGTACTCCTCGGGAACCAGGACCTCGGCTCTTACTATCGGCTCGAGCAGGATCGGGCCGGCTTCTTCCCACGCCTTCTCTATCGCGAGCCTTGCGGCGAGCTTGAACGCCATTTCCGAGCTGTCGACCGGGTGTGACGAACCGTCGTCGAGCGTCGCGCTGAAGTCCACCATCGGGAAGCCGGCGAGCCTTCCGCTGGAAAGCTCCTCCCTCAGGCCCTTCTCGACCGCGGGGATGAAGTTCCTCGGGACGGATCCTCCGAACACCTCGTCTATGAACTGGAAGCCGGCGCCTCTTTCTAGCGGCGCGAATCTGACCCATATGTCGCCGAACTGGCCGCGGCCGCCGGTCTGCTTCTTGTGCCTACCCTGCACCCTGATGGACTTCGTTATCGTCTCACGATACGGGATTGTCGGCGTATCCAGCGTGACGTCTACTCCGAACTTCCTCTTCAGGCGCTCGGCGATCACGTCGATGTGCGAATCTCCCATGCCCGAGACCAACAGCTCGCTGGTCTCCGGATGCTTGTAATAGTGTATCGTCGGGTCCTCTTCGGATAGCCTGGCAAGTCCGGATCCTATCTTCTCCTCGTCTCCCTTGGCCTTCGGCTTCATCGCGAACGAGAGCACAGGCTTGGGGAACACGGTGGCAGGATATCTGATCGCCTTGTCCTTGTCGCAGAACGTATCGTTCGTGCTCGTCTCGGCTAGCTTCGCTATCGCGACTATCTCACCGGGGCCGGCTTCGGTCGCCGGTATCTGCTGCTTGCCCTTCAGGAAGAATATGGAACCGAACCTCTCCGTCTTGTCCTTGGTGGCGTTGAAGTAAGTCGCGTCGGGCTTAAGCACGCCGCTCATGACCCTCAGGACGTTGATCTTGCCGACGAACGGGTCCGCGGTCGTCTTGAAGACGAACGCTGAGAACGGTTCTGATTCCAGGGGTTTCCTTGTGATGTCCTCGTCGTTGTTCGCCTTGCCCTTCGCAGGGGCGGCGGATCCGGAAGAAGGCAACAGCCTTACTATGTTGTCAAGCAGCTGCTGGACTCCGATCAGCTTTCCGCCGGAGACCGCGACCACCGGGAAGAGTGCGCAGTCCTTTACCGCGGCGACGAGGCCCTTCTCGAATTCCTCCTGGTCGAGTTCCATCGTCTCCAGGTACTTGCCGAGCAGTTCCTCGTCCGTCTCGGCGGCGAACTCCATGAGCTTTCCTCTGTAATCCTCGACTTCGGAGGCAAGCTCCGCCGGGATGGGGGCTTCGCTCATCGTCTTGCCGCTATGGTCGGCGAACATATATGCCTTGTTGGCGATGATGTCTACAATTCCCTTGAAGTTCTCGCCCGAGCCTATGGGCAGAGCGACCGGGCACGCCTTCGGGCCGAAGGCTTCCGTAACGCTGGCCAAGGACTGCTTGAAGTTGGCGTTCTCCCTGTCCATGCGGCTTATTGCTATGATCCTGGGAACGTGCCTTTCGTCAGCTATCCTCCAAACTATCTCGGTACCTACCTCGACGCCAGATACTGCGTCGATCATCACGATCGCGCCGTCCGCTATCCTCAAGCCCGCATGGACTTCGCCTACGAAGTCCAGGAAGCCGGGGGTGTCGATTATGTTTATCTTCGTGCCCTTCCACTCGACCGGAGCGAAGGCCATGCTGATGGATATCTTGCGCTTCTTCTCGTCATCGTCGAAGTCAGTGGTGGCAGTGCCGTCCTCAACCCTGCCGAAACGGTCAGTTCCACCGCTGAGATAGAGCATGGCTTCGGTAAGAGTAGTCTTGCCGGCGCCTCCGTGCGCGATCACAGCGATATCTCGGAGCTGTTCAGGGGCATATTTCTTCAACAGAGATCTCCTCCTGTAAAACCTACAGGCCCGTATCGGAGCCCGATGCGATACCCGTCGGCATGATTCGCAATGCAATAATTAATTCTACACAAGCACAGCTTTTAGAGCAAGGTTTCCTGAGAAATGACAATGACGGGACCTTACCACATTCGGTGATTCGGTCCCGTCCTTACGTTCTTTATTGGATCACTGGCTTATGCGCTTGGTCTTTCCCGGCTGTGTCACCGCCCCCGCCACGGGCATCTCGATCGGCGCTTCTTCCTGGGCGCTTACCACCGCAGGCATGACTATCGCCGTCTCTAGCACCTTGTCCATCTGGTCCGTCTCTATGAACAGCACTTCCTGCTTCACCTTCGCGGGTATGTTCTCGAGGTCCTTGTGGTTCTCCGCGGGTATCACCACGGTCTTTATGCCGGACCTCAAAGCCGCCAGCGACTTTTCCTTCAGTCCGCCGATGGGCAGCACCCTGCCCCTTAGCGTTATCTCTCCGGTCATCGCAAGATCCGCCCTCACCGGCCTGTTAGAAAGGGCCGACGCCAGCGACGTCGCCATCGCTATGCCGGCGGACGGGCCGTCCTTGGGTATCGCCCCTTCGGGCACATGGATATGAACGTCTGTGCCCTCGTAGAACGATGGGTCTATGCCCAGCTCCTTCGCCCTCGATCTCACGTAGGTGAACGCCGCCTGGGCGCTTTCCTTCATGACGTCGCCCATCTGGCCCGTGAGCGTAAGCTTCCCGCTGCCCTTGGTGACCGTAGTCTCTATGAAGAGTATGTCGCCGCCGGTCTCGGTCCAAGCTAAGCCCGTCGCTACGCCTACTTTATTCTCCATGTCGCTCACGCCGTAGCGGTACTTCTCAACGCCCAGCAAGCCATGCAACGAGCCCTTCGCGATCGGGCATTCCACCTGTTTCTCGCCCGAGACCTTGCACCAGGCCATCTTCCTCATTATGTTGCTGATCTGCCTTTCGAGCTCGCGTACGCCCGCTTCCCTCGTGTAGCGCCTTATTATCTCTAGCACGGCCTCGTCGTCGATCGCGATGTCGGTGTTCGCGAGCCCGTTCTCGCCCTTCTGCTTGGTGATCAGGAACTGCTTTGCGATTCCGAGCTTCTCGTCCTCCGTATAGCCGCTCAGCTCTATGATCTCCATCCTGTCGGCCAACGGTTTCGGCACGCTGTGCAGCGAGTTCGCAGTAGTTATGAACATGACCTTAGAAAGGTCCAGCGGCACTTCCATATAATGGTCGAGGAACGCCTTGTTCTGTTCCGGATCGAGCACCTCGAGCATTGCCGAGGACGGGTCCCCCCGCCAGTCGGAGCCGAGCTTGTCTATCTCGTCCAGCAATATCACCGGATTCCCCGAGCCCGCCTGCTTTAGAGCCAACGCGAGCTTGCCGGGCAGCGCTCCGATGTACGTCCTGCGATGTCCCCTTATCTCCGCCTCGTCGCGCAGCCCTCCTAGGGAGAACCTAACGAACTTCCTTCCTAGCGACCTCGCTATCGACTTGGCCAGGGACGTCTTGCCTACGCCGGGAGGTCCCACCAGGCAGAGTATCGGGCCCTTGTTGAGCGAAGACAGCTTCCTGACCGCCAGGAACTCGAGTATCCTCTCCTTGACCTTCTCAAGTCCCCAGTGGTCCTCGTCCAGCACCTTCTTCGCCTGGCTGAGGTCCAGCACGTCCTCCGTGTAGTTGCCCCACGGCATCGCCGTCAGCCATTCGATGTAAGTCCGCGAGACGGTGGCCTCAGGGGCCATCGAGCCCATGAGCTTCAGCCTCTTGATCTCCGCTTCCACCTTGGCCTTCACTTCCTCGGGGGCCTTGTTGTCCTCGAGCTTCTTGCGCCAGGCCTCGGCGTCCGCCTCCTTGTCCTCCTCCTCGCCCAGCTCCTTCTGGATGACCTTCATCTGCTCCCTGAGGTAGTACTCCTTCTGTGACTTGTCTATCTGGCTCCTGACCTTGGCCTGCAGCTCCTGCTCTATCTCAAGTACCTGTTTTTCGGTCTCCATTATCGCGATGAGCTTCTCGAGCCTCTCGTCGACGTCCTCCGCCTCAAGAAGGCTCTGCCTCTGGGCCAGCCTGAGCGGCAGCCTCGGGGCTATCTCGTCGGTAAGCTTGGCGGGATCGTCTATCCTGCTTATGCCCAGCGCTATCTCGCCGGGTATGTTCCTCGACGACTGGAGCAGCGTCTCGAAGCTGTTTAGCGCCATGCGCATCAGCGTCTCGGTCTTGGGTGTCCTGATGGTGGAATCGGTTATGACCTTCACCTCCGCCATCAGAAGCCCTTCCTTGTCTATGTAGCTGACCACACGGCCGCGGTTTAGCCCCTGCATGAGGACCCTGAGCGTGCCGTCTTGGCCTTTTACCGATTGTTTGACTTCGGCCACGCATCCCATCTCGAACAGGTCCGCCGGTGACGCTTCCTCCACCGCCGGATCCTTCTGGGATACCAATAATACTATCGAATCGTCCAAAGACGCCCTCTCCACTGCGTTTACCGACTTTGGCCTTCCTACTTCCAAAGGCGTGAACATTCCCGGGAAGAAAACTACTCCCCTCAATGGGACTACTGGGAGCAGGCGCATCTCCACAATCTGACCCTTATCGTCGATTGTCCTGTGTGTCATTTGAGTGCACCTCCTGGTTTACATAACGCAGACAAATGCGCCATGGTTCCATAATGATATATTCGACCGGCACGACCGATAACCTTTAAGGGAATCCAAAGCCCGGCCGTCCAGATGTCTTGTCGACCGGACGCCGGGCCAAGGATCAAGCGGTCTTCACCTTGGCCGCGCCCTTCTTCTTCACGGCCTCGGAATATCTTTCCACGGCGTCCCTGTCGATGATTATCTTCTTCACGTCCGGCCTGTCCGGGGAGTTGAACATTATGTCGAGCATGAGGCTTTCCATTATCGCCCTCAGTCCCCTGGCCCCGGTGCCTAGCCTTGCTGCCCTCTCGGCCACAGCCACTATCGCATCTTCCGTGAACTCGAGCTCGACGCCCTCCATGGACATAAGGGCCTTGTACTGCCTGGTGAGCGCGTTCTTCGGCCTTGTGAGGACCTCGATGAGAGCGTCCATCCCGAGCTCGTCCAGCGTCACTACGACAGGCATGCGGCCAACGAACTCGGGTATCATCCCGAATTTCAGAAGGTCCTCAGGGAGCAGCTTCTTCAGCAGCTCCGTCGCCGCCGCGTGGCTCTTGGGCCTCGCCTCGGCGGTGAAACCAAGCATCTTCGCGCCGGTCCGCCGCTCGATTATCTTCTCCAGCCCATCGAACGCCCCTCCGCATATGAAGAGGATGTCGGTCGTGTCTATCTGGATGTACTCCTGCTGGGGGTGCTTCCTGCCCCCTGCAGGCGGCACGTTCGCAACCGTGCCTTCCAGTATTTTAAGGAGGGCCTGCTGAACCCCCTCGCCGGACACGTCCCTTGTTATCGAGGGGTTCTCGGTCTTCCTTGCGATCTTGTCTATCTCGTCTATGTAGACGATTCCGAACCTCGCCTTGTTCACGTCCCAGTCGCTCGCCTGTATCAGCCTGAGCAAAATGTTCTCGACGTCCTCGCCGACATAGCCCGCTTCCGTGAGCGACGTGGCGTCGGCTATCGCGAAGGGTACGTCCAGCACCTTGGCTAGCGTCTGCGCCAGCAGCGTCTTGCCGCTGCCGGTCGGGCCTAGCATGAGGATGTTGCTCTTCTGAAGCTCTACCCCGTCCACGAGGCCCTTCGACTTCGCCAGCACCCTCTTGTAGTGGTTGTACACGGCCACGGAGAGCACCTTCTTGGCCTCCTCCTGGCCTATGACGTACTGGTCGAGCGCCTTCTTAATCTCGCTCGGCTTTACCAGCCTGGGTTCGAAATGCTTGCCGCCCTCGGCCTCCTTTTCCAGTATCATGCTGCAAAGGCGCACGCAATCAGGGCAGATGGAAACGCTCGGCCCCGCTATGAGGCCTCCTGCATCCTCCTCGCTCCTTCCGCAGAAGGAGCACACCAGCGCCTTGTTCTCGCCGTCCTTGGAACCTTTTTTCGGCATTGGCTGACAGCCGACCTCCTTGGCCCTCTAGGCCTTGCTTTCGAGTATGTTGTCTATTATCCCGTACGACAAAGCTTCCTTCGCCGTCATGAAGCGGTCCCTCTCGATGTCCGCCGACACCTTGGCCGCCCTCTTGCCCGTGTGTTTGGAGATTATCTCCTTCACCAGCTCCTTGAGCCTTAGGATCTCCTTGGCGTGAATCTCTATGTCCGTGGCCTGGCCCGTCGCCGAACCTAGCGGCTGGTGTATCAATACCCTGGAGTTGGGAAGGGCGTATCTTTTGCCCTTCGTCCCGCCCATCAGGATTATGGATGCCATGCTGGCCGCTATCCCAACGCAGAAAGTCGCCACCGGGGGCTTAATGAACTGCATCGTGTCGTAGATAGCCATGCCCGCGTAAACCGAACCGCCCGGGCTGTTTATATACAGGCTTATCTCCTTCTCCGGATCTTCCGCCTGCAGGAACAGCATCTGGGCTATTATCAGGTCCGAGGTCTGCATGTCTATCTCGCCGTTCAGGAAGATTATCCTGTCCTTGAGCAGCCTTGAGTAGATGTCATAGACCCTCTCGCCCTTGCCGGACTGTTCCACTACATAGGGTATGAAGCCCATCGGCAGGCCTCCTTCCTTTCAGGATTTGTTAACCGTCATTCCTTGTCGGCTACTTCGTCCCCGGCATTCTCCTTGGCCTCTTCCACGTGCCCCTCATGCTCCTCGTGCTCCTCGTGGCCGTGGTCGTGGTGCTGCTTGCACTTGCCGGCCTCGGGATCCGCATCGCACAGGCCAGACAGAAGCCTTATGGCCTTGTCCTGGGCCACGAGCCTCCCTACCGACGAGCGCACCCTATCGTTCTCCTTGAGCTTCTTCACATCGGCCGGCTTCGTCTCACCGGGCCTTCCGGCCATCATCTCTATGGCCCTGTCGACTTCGGCGGCGGTCACCCTGAGGTTGTTCGAAGCGAGCAGCTCGCGGACCGCAAGATGCTGCTTGACCGCGGCTTCCGCCCTAGGCCTCATATCTTCGAGCATGGCGTCTTGTGTCGTGGAGCGGGACTTGAGGTATTCGTCCCACTTCAGCCCCTGTTCCTCGACGCGCCTCGCCAGGTCGTTCAGCATGTCGGCGGCCTCGTCCTCCACCATCGCGGCGGGAAGCTCCACTTCCGCCCCGTCGGTCAGCTTGTTTAGCGCCTCTACCCCGAGCGCCCTTACCGCGCTGTCATAGTTCCTATGCTCCATACCGTGCTTCAAGGCGCCTTTGAGCTCGTCTAGCTTCTCGAAACCCAGCTTCTTGGCGAACTCGTCGTCCTTCTCGGGCACGATCTTGTCCTTTATCTCCCTCACCTTGCACTTGAAAGTGGCCGCCTTGCCCGCCAGGTGCTCTGCGCCGTAGTTCTCGGGGAAGCTGACCTTCACGTCCACGTCGGCCCCTTTGGCCGCCCCTACGAGCTGCTCTTCGAAGCCGGGTATGAACTGGCCGGATCCTATTAAAAGGTCGACGTTCTCAGCGGTGCCGCCCTCGAACGCTTCCTCCTCGGGCGTCCCCTCGTTCAGGAGACCCTTGAAGTCTATGGTGACCATGTCGCCGTCTTCCACCTTGTCGCGGTTGGAGGGGATGTACTGGGCGACTTGTTCGCGATAGCCGTCAAGTTCCTTGTCCACGTCCTCGTCGGTCACCGGTTTGATGGTCTTGTCCATCTTGAAGCCCTTGTAGTCGGGGAGCTTCACCTCGGGCTCGACCATTATCATCATCTTGAACGACTCTTCCTTGCCGGATCCCAAGTCCACCTTGTCCAGGCCCTCGAACTCGGGGTCCGCTATAGGCTTGAGGTCGTTGTCCTTGACGGCCTGCCTGTACGATGACGTCACTAAGTCCTCTAGGGCCTCTTGGAGTATGCTCGGTTTGCCTGCGTAGCGCTCGACCATCGCCTTAGGCGCCTTGCCCTGGCGGAATCCGGGTATCCTGACCCTTCTTCCGAGGCTCAGTGTCGCATCGTCTATCGCCTTGACGGCGGCCTCGTGGTCGATCACGACTTCTATGGTCGCGACGCTCGCCGCCTTGCCCACAAAGTTAACCTTCAACATATTACGCACCTCTTGCTCCGGCGAAGCCGGTTCCTGATAAACTATAAGCGGCGGCGATTAACTCCGCCGCCGACTAGAAACGCATGGAGCGGAAAACGGGATTCGAACCCGCGACCCCCGCCTTGGCAAGGCGATGCTCTACCGCTGAGCTATTTCCGCAATCCTCTCGAAGCCCGACATTAGCGTATGGGGTGGATGATGGGACTTGAACCCACGACCCTCAGAGCCACAATCTGATGCTCTAGCCACCTGAGCTACACCCACCACGACGTACGGTCAAAGCCGCAATAGATATTTTACACTTAATGCACTCCATGAGGCAATATGCAAATCGCTTCGAATCGGTACATACTGCTAGAGGGCACCGATTCATGTTGACTAACGCCTATCCTTGTTGTTGAATATTATGGAATTGAAGAAGGCCGGTTTTCGGAAGCCTCCATTAAACGACGGCATCCGGCGCAACGCCGCATAGCATAGGGCGCCCGACGTACCGAGAGAAGATTAAAAAGGCCGGCCACGGAGGTTTTATCTTGTACAAGTCGGAAAAGCCCGGGACGATCAAGGGCACCCTTTCCAGTCTGGATCTACGGTTCAAGAAGATGTCCCCGTCTAGGTTCCTGGTGTTGGGCTTCATCGTCATCGTCCTCATAGGGGGCATCCTACTTACGCTCCCGGTCTCCAACGTCAACGAAAAACCGGTGCGGTTCATCGACGCGCTGTTCACGTCCACGTCGGCCACATGCGTCACCGGACTTGTCGTGGTGGACACCGCGACCACCTACACACGATTCGGCCAGGTGGTCATAATGCTGCTCATCCAGGTCGGAGGCCTCGGCTTCATGGCGATGGCCACCATGATATTCGTGCTCCTCGGAAGGCGGATAGGCCTTAGGAGCAGGCTGCTGCTTCAGGAATCCTACAACCAGTTCAGCATACACGGCCTTGTCAAGCTGACGAAGACGGTCATAGGACTGACCCTTTTCATAGAGGGCACCGGGGCTTTGCTCCTCTTCCTGAGGCTCAGGAACCTCATGCCCTTGGGAGAGGCAGTGTTCGCAAGTGTGTTCGAAGCTGTCTCTGCGTTCTGCAACGCGGGCTTCGACGTCTTCGGGAACTTCAGCGGGCCGTTCTCCAACCTCTCCTATTTCATCAAGGACGGTTACGTACCGATGGTCATCGGGATCCTCATCATAATCGGAGGCCTGGGTTTCCCCGTGCTGGCGGAAGTACTCGCGCTAGGTTCGAGCAAGAACACGCGCATATCCATCCACACGAGGCTGGTGCTAACCATAACCGCCATACTGCTGGCGCTTGGCACCGTATTGGTCTTCGCGCTGGAGTATACCAACCCCGAAACGCTCAAAGGACTGCCTGCAGTGCATAAAGTGTGGAACTCGATATTCATGTCGATCACCCCGAGGACCGCGGGGTTCAACGTGCTTAAGATGGGGGCGCTGCGGGCGCCGACCGTGATGGTCATAATGCTGCTGATGTTCATAGGCGCGTCTCCCAGCTCTACGGGAGGCGGCATCAAGACCGTCACCGCCGGAGTGCTGATCCTTGGGATAATGGCTACGATCAAAGGGGACGACAATGTGGAGTATTACGAAAGGCGGATCCCGAAGGAGCAAGTTCTAAGGGCCACTGCCGTAGTCCTGTTGGCCGCGGTCGTAGTCCTTGCGGGCGTTTTCATTATGTCCATGGTGGATAGCGCACCTCTTCTGGACATGCTGTTCGAAGTCGTTTCGGCCTTCGGCACAGTGGGGCTCTCAAGGGGCATAACGCCGGGGCTTAGCGACATTAGCAAGCTGACGCTCATAATCACGATGCTCATCGGCAGGCTAGGCCCTCTGACGTTTGCCGTCGCGCTGAACTATCGCGCAAGCACCAAGAAGGCAAGGGTCTCGTTCCCCGAGGAGCACGTCATGATAGGATAGCGATATTCTGGCATAATCTGGCAAAGCCCGCCGAAAGGCGGGCTTCTTCATCCTAAGATGACACCACCGCAGGCAATAATATCGCCGTCGTAGCAGACCATGCTCTGCCCCGCGGCCGAGGCCCATATAAGCTCTTGCGTCGTAGCCAGCAGCCTCCCGTTTTCAAGGCGCACGTGCGCCCTGACGGGATCCATCGAGGACCTTGTCCTGACCAAGAGATCCATGCCCTCCTCCAGTCCCTTTACCGTCGCCTTCCCCAGCACCGGCTTTCCGGCCGCCACCTCACCGACAAGGCAGTCCTGCCTGCCGCCTAGGTAGATGGCATTGTTGGCATGGTCGATCCTGGCGATGTAGGCCCTTTCGCCCTTGGCCACGCCATGCCCTTTCCTTTGCCCTATCGTCAATCCTAAGGATCCTGTGTGTTCGCCGATCAGCTCGCCCGTCGCCACGTCATATGCCGGGCCGGGAACGAGCATGCCGGGCATCCTCTCAGACAGCCAACCCTTGAGCCCGCCCATAAGGAAGCACGCCTCCTGGGAGGACCTCACCCCTTGAAAGCCCAGGCCCAGGTCCGATGCCAGCTTTCTGACATCGTCCTTGCAAAGGTCGCCGAGCGGGAATTCTATGCGCCGCCTTATCTCCGGAAGCAGCGCGTAAAGGAAATAGGACTGGTCGTTCTTCCCCGACACTCCCCTGGCTATGAAAGCATCGGTCCCTTCCCGCACTATCCTTGCGAAATGACCGGTGGCTATTCGGTCTATGCCGTACGAATCGGCGACCTGCACAAGATGCCTGAACTTGAAGCCGGGGTTGCACATGACGCACGGATTCGGGGTAAGGCCTGCCGCATATGCGGCAATGAAGGGATTTACCACATACTGGTCGAATTCAACGCTCAAATCCTTTATAATCAACCTTATGCCAAGGCGCGCGGCCGCTAAGCGGGCCCTTTCGACCGAATCCGGAGAAATCGACCCTGTGACCAGCGTCAGGCCCGTCACGTCGAATCCTCGATCCTTAAGTATGTGTGCCGCGACCGAGCTGTCCACGCCGCCGGACATGCCGAGTAGGACCTTCGGTCGCGAAGTCGGATGAACCATGCGCGTACCTCCTGCTACGATTATACTATCTATCCTGGCCGCTAAGGGGGAGCTTAGATGGATTTCAAGTTGAAGCCGGCGATGAGATTGTTCTGGAGCCTTACGAAACCGGGCACCAAGCTTTGGATGAGACTGGTCATGAAGCCCATCATAGTCGACAGGCTTCCTAAGGACTTGAAGCCTCCCTATCTTCTCATATCGAACCACATCACCTCATACGATGGCCTGATAGTCACCCTCTACGCAAGGGAGCTGCCTGTAGTGGTGTTCGACGACGTACAGCGCATGGAGGCCTACAAGAGGCTCATCTTCACGAACTCGGGCGTCATCTTCAAGCCGCACGGGCTTCCCGACCCCAAGGTCATACGAGGGATGATCAAGGCGAGGGACGCCGGCAGGTCCGTGCTCCTCTACCCCGAGGGGGAGATCTCATGGACCGGGGATTCCAAACCTTTGCAGATGAACTTCGCAAGGCTTGTGAAGCTGCTCGGCATTCCTGTGGTGAGGGCGAAGTTCAAGGGCGGATATGCGAAACAGCCCAACTGGGCGACAACGATAAGATCGGGCAGGTGCATGGTCGAATATGACCTGATCCTGACCGAGGAGCAGATCTCCTCGATGGACGACGAGAGCCTGCTCAAGTTGCTTCAGCGTGAGCAGGGGCACAGCGAGATCGATTGGCTGAGGAGCCCCGAAGGCGGCAGGTTCAATTATGAGAGCCCGCAGCCCGCGAAGGGCCTCGAGCTGCTGCTGTGGTGCTGTCCTTCATGTCACGGGATCAACTGCATGCATAGCTCGTCCCATTCGATCAGCTGCCAGGAATGCGGGTATTCTGCCTCCGTCGACGCAAGGCTGAACCTGAGGGCATCGGACGGGACCGACCTGGTATTCGACGATATGCGTGCCTGGTATGACTGGCAGAAGGGCTACTGGGCCAAGCTGATTCTCGACAGGGCCGCACAGGGCGGTACCATCCTGAAGGCCGAGTGCGACGTAGTCAAGGTCGCGCCGCACGAGGGGAGCCGGTTCGATCCCATCGGTACCGGCCCTGCCTTGCTGAGCAAGGACGGCATCGATTACATGGGCACGGACGGCAGACCGAAGAGGCTGCGCATGGACGAGATCCTAGTCTGTCACTCCATCAAGTTCTCGGCCAACACCGACTACAGGTTGATGGTAAGGACGAAGGACAGCTTCTATGTGTTCTTCCTTACCGAGCCGAACCTGCCTGTGCTGGCCTGGGACCTGGCGATAAGGCACCTGCTCGCGCCCAGGCCGCGGGAAGGGCCCGAGAAGGGCCGGATGCCCGGAGTCAAGGACGGGATGCCGGAATACACGAATGAATAGCTAAATAGGGTAAGGTATCAACCAGAAAGCATCGTGGCGTGATGTACGCCACGATGCCCCTACATAGGATGGAAGGCGCGCCTTTTTGCGGCGCGCCTCCGTCATCTTCTTCCTTATTTACAGTTACAGTTCGCGTTGATGCAGTTGGATCCCCTGCCCTGTCCGTACAATCCGCTTATCATCCGACCGCCCATCATGCCGCGCTGCCCGTCGGCGATCCTGCCTGCCTTGCCCTCGATTATCTGGCCGAACAGGTCATCGCCCATATATTGCGGGGCGTACTCGCCCCCTTGGGCCTTCAGCTGTGTATAGAAGGCGTTCATGTGGTTCTCCGACCCTATCAGCAGATTCTCGTACACGCGCGCCACCTCTTCGTTCTTTACCACCTTAAGGGCCTTGCCCAGATCCGCTATGTCGAGGTCCTCGATGGTAGCGCCTACTTTGTACGCCGCGGCGAGCGAGGCCTTGCCCTCGGCTACGAGCTTGTCGTACAGCGCCTTCAGGTCCTTATTGATGAAGGTCCCCTCTTTGGCGCCCTCGGTTGGATCGGCTACACCGTATCTGTCCAGGAGCATCGATACGCTGCCCATATGCCTGAGCTCGCTGTTCGCTATCTGCTCGAACACCCCTGATTTCCACGTCCCTGCCAGTGCCGTGTATACGTCATGCGCCAGCTTCTCTTCCTCTACCATGTAGACGAGGCTCGCCTTCTCCTCGTCGGTAAGGGTCCCCAGGGGCGCGGTCCCGAGTGCTATGCATCCTGCTGCCTGCTGTCTTAGGTTCTGGTTCCTGTACATCATCGCGCTTGCTCCGACCGCGGCTCCCAACACCGCGATTATCGCTACCGCCGTTATGATTGTGGCCGTCTTGTGCTTTCTCATCTTATCTCTTCCTCCTAAGGTTGATGGCATGTCTTCCATGCGACTAGAAGATAACATCCCAACCTCAAGAAAAGCTCAAGCGCGACTCACCCCCGGCTCAACAATCGCCTGCGGCCCTTAGCCTTACCCTCGCTTTCGTGCCTTGGCCCTTTGCGCTCTCGATGCTCACCTCGGCACCCATGGCGTCGGCCAGCGCCTTCACTATGGCTAGACCCAGCCCGGTTCCGGACCCCCCCAGGGACCTCTGCTTCTCGGACCTGGAGAACCTGTCCCATACATGTTCCAGCTCCTCGGCCGGTATGCCCGGTCCGTCGTCCTCGACCAGTACCTCAGCAAAACCTTCCTTCCTGGTTATGCTCACAGCTACCCTGCCGTCCTTCGGGGCGAACCTCAACGCGTTATCCAGGTAGTTGCGTACGATCCTGAACAGCCCCTGCTCATCGCCTATCGCCTTGGGCGGCGGCCCGTCAATCATAAGGGAGATCTCGGCCCCATGCCGCCCGTGGTAAGAGGAGACCACATCCTGCACGATCTCGGCCACGTCCAGCACCCTCATGTCCATCTGGATGCGACCGGATTCTATCCTCGACAGGTCCAGCAGCTGTTCCGCGAGCGCACCCAGGCGAGCCACCTCGTCCCTTACGTGCTTCACCGCGTCTTCCTTCTCCTCCTCGGTGAGCAGGCCGTCCTTCCAAGCGTCTAGCGTTATCGCAATCGTGGCCAACGGAGCCCTTATCTCATGGGACGCGTCGGCTATGAACCTCTTCTGGGACTGCTCGAGCCTCGCAAGCCTCTCTTGCTCCTCCTTAAGCTCTTCCGTCCTGCTTGACAGATCCCCGGCCAGCCCTTCAAGGGATTTGGCTATCTGGTCCAGCTCTTCTACCTCTTGTGGTTTGAAGCTCGCGCCGTAATCGCCCGCCGCGATTCTCCTGCTGGATTCGGCCACAGAGGAGAGCCCGGCGGAAAGCCTCCTCGCCACCCTCGCGGCCAGGGCCATATTGAGCGCCGAGGCGACCGCGATCCCTGCCGTTCCCATCACGTACAGCGCCCAGCCCTCGGTCCTGACGGAGGATGCCTTGCGCCAGGTAACCAGTATCACAGGGTCCTGGCCCTGTTCCTTAAGGTATTTCGCCGCCCAGACGGTGCTGCCTTCCACCCATGGTATGTCGCCGTATCCGTCAAGGCGCCCCTTTTCGACGACCTCTCCGCTTTTGGCCCATTCTTCCGCGGAACTGCGCGAACTTGTAATCCTCGACTGGTTCCCATACCCCATCCCGTAACCCATCATGCCCATCCCCATGCCCGGGCTCTGCACGCCGGATATCGGAAATCCCTCAGAATCCAGCACTATCCTGCTGCCCCTGCCGGGGAAGCTGGAAACGAACTCCTCCAGGGTGTCCACTCCGTCCAGGTCTGAGGCGAGTGCGTCTAAGGCGCCTTCAAGGGCGATCCTGTCCGCCGTGAAGAACGCGACGAGCAGCATTATCAGTACGGCGATGAGCGCCGCCGCGCCGCTATGGGCCAAAAAGCTCGCTATGAGCGTCGGCTTCTTCTTCCTATCCTCTCTCATCCTTCACTACCTCGAACTTGTAGCCTATGCCCCTCACCGTGGTTATGAAACTAAGGCCGTCATTAGCCTCTAGCTTCGTCCTGACCCTATTTATGTGAACTTCCAGGGTGTGGTCGTCGAAATCGGCCTCCTCGCCCCACACCTTCTCGTACAGCTGCGCCCTTGGGATCACCCTCCCGGGCATGCTCGCAAGCTTAGCCAACACGTCGAACTCCTTGGCGGTCAGCGCCACTTCCTTGCCGTTCCTTGCGACCATCCTCCCCGGAATGTCCATCACGAGGCCTTCGAACTCGAGCGGCCCCTCCTTCCGGGCTGATGCGCCGGCCCTTCGGAGCACGGCCTTCACCCTGGCCACTACCTCTAGCGGCTCGAACGGCTTGACGATGTAATCGTCGGCCCCAAGATCTAGCCCCATCAGCCTGTCCGGCACATCACTCCTGCTCGTAAGCATTATCACCGGCAGGTCCCTGTCGGGTCCTTTCCTGATCCTGGTAAGTATGGACCATCCGTCTATGTCCGGCAGGTTGACATCCAGGATCACAAGCGAAGGCCTGCTCTCATATATCATGTCGAGGCCCTCGTATCCCGCCGGTGCGGTGGCCATCTCCATGCCCTCTCGCGCGAAGTAGCGGGGCAGCAGCTGCCTTATCTGCCTGTCGTCCTCAATAAGGAGTATCCTTTCCAACCGGTCCTCCTTTCCCGCCCGCCCAGCCGTACATGTCCCCCGTGCTCGTCAAACAAACAAGCCACCGGCACCTCATACAGCCCTTACGATGCGCTTCGGCTCGAGGGCGAACGCCCTTAGCCTCCTCGTGTAGGCCCCTTCCTTGAAGATGTACTGAGGCAGCCAAACTACGCCGAAGAACGATATGAATATGTCGCTCTTCCTGGGTGTGCAGGGCACCTCGGTGATCATCTCCGCCTTTTTCTTCCATGCCGCCGCAAGGTCCTCCTGGGCCCTGTCGAATTCCTTATCCAGCTCGGCAAGGTCGTCCATCATATCCTGGAGCTCCTTCTTCTCCCTGGTTAACACGCTCTTGGCCTCGGTGGTCATCCTCGTCTTCGTAATAGATGACCCCAGGCTTCTTTTCTTGCCTCCCAGAAGCATCCCGAATATCGCGGTGCCCGCCGTCCCGATCGCCTCCATTGTGCGCTGGCTGACGTTCTGCTCCCTTAGCTGCACCTCGCCCTCCTGCTTGCGGATCTTGTCCTCGAGTGCGTCCTTCTTCTTCCTGAAGGCGTCCTCCAGCTTGTCCAGCTCCGGGACCATCAGCCTGTCCGCCTCCTTGAGGCATCTCTCAAGGAAGCCGTCCTTCCCGTCGTCGGGTTTTGCATACAGCTTCAGGCCTTCGTTCGCGAGTATGCTTATCCTTGAGTTCCTGTACAGCCAGTCGGCGAAATCGTCCGAAGCGGACTTGATTAACCTCTGGTCCGATAGCCAAGCCGGAAGTCCTTCGAACAAAGCTCCGCTCGCAGGGTCCTTGCCGAATCCCTTCAGGTCCTCGGCATTGATTAGGCCGCTTTGCCAGTCGGGCCTGCCAGAAGGGTCGTCCTCGACCAATGATGTCATCCTGTCTGTCAGGTCGATTCCGTACTTGATGGACGAGTAACGCACTTCCGCCTGCACTATCATGGCCGGCGCGTAGGCGATGGCATCCGGCTTCACGGTAGAAGGCATGCCTGAGCCGGCCGACCGTATGGCATCCTGGGCATCGAGGTTGAGCGGCATGAAGGCCTCGTCTACCTTCGAAGGGACCGCAGGCTTTATCCTGAGGAAACCGTCATCCTCCTTAAGGGCCGCGCCGTTTGCTGCGCCGCCGGTACAAGATCCTTCAGATGGAACGTACTCCGCTCCCGCCAGCTTGTTCAGATCAGGAAGTAGGTCCTTGGAGAGAGGTCCGGCCAGGTAGTTCAGCACCTGACGGGCATGGAACACCTTCGGACCGGGCCTGTTAACGTTGTTCATCAAAAACACCCGCTTGCCCAGGCTCGAGATCGTGTCGCCTATGGTATTGGCGTCCATCCCGCCCGTCAGCGTCTGGAGCCCGTCCATGAGCCTCATCTTGTCCCTTTCGGTCTGTAGCCTGCCTATGAACCACGTGCCTATGTTCGAAAGCGCCTTGTAGTCGAGGTCCACCGGATTCTGGGTCACCAGCAGCAGCCCCACCCCGAATGCCCTCGCTTGTTTTATCATCCTCAGCATCACGTTCCTGGACGGTGGATTGCTCACGGGGGGGAGGTAGCCGAGTATCTCGTCGAAATACACCAGGGCCCTTAGGCCGCTGGTCCCCCTCTGCCTTCTCATCCACGATTCCACCGCGGAGAACAGCAGCGTGACGAAGAACATCCTCTCGTTCTCGCTCAGGTGGGCAAGGTAGAATATACTGTGGCGAGGCTTCTTGTCATCGGTGTAGAGCAGCTCCTCCACGTCGAGCGGCTGGCCCTGCTGCCAGACCCTGAAGGACGGTGACGCCAAAAAGTTGTTAAGCAGCATCGCGAGCGCCATCCTGTCCTTCTCGGGGAAGAAGGTCTCCACCGGGAACGCCCCAAGGCGCTCCATCTGAGGGCTCTGGACCCTCAGGATCAGATCGGTCAGCGAAAGGTCCTCTCCCAAAGCCCAGGCGTGCTCCAGGATGCTGGACATGAGGATGTGCTCCCTTGATCTTAGAGGATCTATGTCCTTCATCCCGACGAGGCCGAGCACCGCCGTCACTGTGCTTGATATCTTCTCCCTTAATGCCTCCTCGTTGCCTTCCCAGGGTATGCCGGGGGCCTTGAACGAGGAGAGTATGTTTACCGGAATGCCCGAAGAGGAGCCGGGCGAGTATATGGCGAACGAGAAGGCTTTAAGGGTGGACAGGGCGCCTTTGGAAAGTCCCCAGTCATCGATGCTTGTGCTCCAGCTGGTAGCGGCTTCCTCTGCCATCTGTCTTGCGCTCTTGCCCTTGATCCTCGCAGAATCCGGGTCTATCCACGGCTCGAAGTCGGACGGCGCCAGGTCCGGGAAGTGAAGCAGCAGGTTCGTAAGGTCTCCTTTGGGGTCTATGATTATCGCCGGCAGCCCCTTCAGGGCGGCTTCTTCAAGCAATCCTATGCAAAGCCCGGTCTTGCCGGAACCTGTCATGCCGGTCACCACCGCGTGCGTGGTGAGGTCCGACGGGTTGTACATGACCTCCCCTCCTGATATCTTGCCCTCTTTCAGGTCGTACTCCCGCCCGATGTAGAAATCCCTGGCATCAGGATGTGTCATATTGTCTCCCCTCCGCAAAGCAATCTTGTCTCATCGTTCCTAACCGTCGTAATTGCTTTCGGCGCGAACAAGCCTTGTTCCTCCGGCCGGCCCCTTGCATCCTGTCGTACGGGAGATCCAGGCAGCTCCTCGTTAAGCTCGACTGTTAGGCCATGCGCCCTCCCATACTATCTTCCGGTACCTGTCCGGGTCAGTATCCCCCTCGGTGCTTATCATAAGCACCTTGGACGAGGCGCCCAGACCCAGCTGCTCTCCAAGCCCGCTCAGGCTTCCCCCATTTGCCATCAGCTTGATGAGGCCCGCGCCGACGGCGCCCGATTCCCCTGAGATCACCCTCGGATCGCCGTCTAGCGGATTGCCCAGCACCCTCATGCCAAGTGCAGCGACTTCATCATCGCAGGAGACGAAAGCGCTTGCCCTTCCCCTTGTCACGCCCCATGCGATAGGATTGGGCTCCCCGCATGCGAGTCCCGCCATTATCGTATCCAGGGAACCCTTAACGTTTACTATGGCGCCGTCCTCGGATTTTGCGGATTCATATAGGCAATCTGCTTTATCAGGCTCCATGAGCACTACCTTTGGCATATCCTCTCCCATGGCATGTTCAAGGTATGCGATCATGCTCCCGGCGAACGAGCCTACGCCCGCTTGTAGGAGCACATGGGTCGGCATCCCATCCCCTGAGGCTTTAAGCTGCTCCATTATCTCCTGCATGATGGTTAGATAGCCGTGCATTATCCATGTCGGCACCTCTTCGTAACCTTCCCACGCCTGGTCCTGGACCACGAAGAAGCCCCTGTCGGCCGAGTAGGAGGCGGCGATTCTTACCGAGTCGTCGTAGTTCACCTCGGTCACGAACACATCGGCCCCTTCACCGGATATGGCATCTATCCTGGACTTCGAGGAGCCTTTGGGCATGAAGACTACCGCCTTCTGGCCCAGTATCCTGGCCGCCCACGCTACGCCCCTGCCGTGGTTGCCATCGGTCGCCGTCACGAAAGTAGCCGATTTGTTTCTTAGGGCCGCCTCTTTCAACGATCTGTAGTTGATCCTGTCCTCTTCTATGCCAAGTTCCCTTCCAAGAAGGCGGGCTATTGCATAAGAGCCCCCCAAGCCCTTGAAGGCATTGAGTCCGAACCTCCTGGATTCGTCCTTCACCCATATGCCTCCAAGCCCGAGCGATGAGGCGAGGGCCTTGAGCGGCTGCAGCGGCGTCATGCAATACCCTGGCAGCCCGGAATGGTATCTCATCACACTTTCTATGATCTTATCGTCCAGGGCGAAACCCGGCATAGGTTTCAGGTGCTTCTTTCCTAGAAGGTCGTTCATGGTCCAACGGGCCGGCTTTTCGTGCATGAGCTTACACCGCCTCTTCATTATTCAATGCCTCTATAATGCGATTATAGCATCGATGGATGCGCCTCCCCATAACGCGTGCAGGCCTCTAGCCGGCTGCGCGAGGATCGGATGGGAAAGCCCGGATCCGCCTTGTGGGCAGTCCCGGGCTCTTGAGAAGATGAGCCTATTGCATGGATTTCAGATCATCGATCCTTTGTAGTCTACCTTGACCTTCTTAAACCACACATCCCCGCCGTAACTATAACCATAAAGGCCTATGTAATACTTGTCGCTTCTGCACTCCTTGGAAACGAACTTTGCGATCCTATAGCCGTTGAGGCTTATCACATAATAATCGCCCGTCTTGCTCAGCTTCCAAACATTATCACCTTTCCTTACAATATTTGGTATCGGGCCGAATCCACCTGCGACCTCTGTTCTTCTATCGGGTCCCTCGTCAGTCACCATCAAGGATTCTCCATCGTCATCGGTGCCGATATTCTCGAAGCAGCTGAAAATCATGTTGTCAGGTTCCCAAAACTGCCCGTCGCATATGTAGCACTCGAAGTAGGCGCAATTCGAAGCATCGGTGTCCAAAAAAAGGTCCACAGTCACGGTGAAATCGCCCGTAAAAGCCACAGGAGAGCAGACTGAATGATTGTCCAGTTTCAGTCCCATGTCGGTTACCAACGTTGCCGAACCGTCATCGTATTCCTCGTGCACCCAATCTTCAGTCTCGGATGCCGTAGCGAAGTCGAAGATCCATGTCTCCGTCTTGCCACAACCTGCACATGCCAAAACCAATGCTATCGCCACAATCGTAACCGCAAGGCGCCTTTTAAGCAATGATCACACCCCCGTCGAAGTAGTGATTAATTATTTCGAGTTGCGCTGCCTCCAGTCCTGCTAGAGAAATGTATTTGAATCGGTGCACCTGCTTGGGCCTTGTTTTAGTTTTGGGAAGCGGCATAAACGCCATTATCGGCATATGGAAAGCCTTCCTCGAGAACACGCACGAGGAAGGCTTTCCATAGTTATTCAAGTGACGTGACCCATCAGTCAAATATGCAAGGAACTCCGTCCTTCATGATGATGCGCCCGTCTACGTCTACTGTAGCCTTAGTCATGATCAGGTCATAGTGGCTCTTTGCTTTTACCGTGCCTCCGAGTGTGATACTGGTGCCTATTCCTATATGGCATGAGCCCCTGACACCCTCGTCCTCGAGCATGAAGCCACAGAAATAGCAGTTGGGATTAAGCCCGATCCCGAGCTCGGCTACGTTGAAGCAGTTGGGATCACCCTTTGCGAGCAGGTCTTCGTACAGCCTCTTCGCCTGGCTTCCTCCCGTCATTGAGGTTATGAAACCGTCCTTCACCTCACATACCACCGGTTCGTCCAGCACTCCTATGCCTATGTAGGGCACGCTGGCATCCGCGACTATCCTGCCGTTGGGCGTACCCTCCAAAGGGGATACGTTGGCTTCTATGGTGGGTATGGTGGAGAACTGTCCAGGCTTCACCATGCAGTAGAGAGCGTTGCCCCTCCTACCCTCGGCGCTGAACGTAAGGTCAGTGCCGAACGGCGAGGTGAGGTGGATTTTCTTGGCTCCTGCCATGACCTTTGCGAATTCTATGCATTCGGGGGCTATCGCCGCAAAATCGCACTCTATGCCGCCGTGTATCATCATATCCTCGGAGAACTGCGTGAGCACTACGCCGCGGGATCCGCCCTCCTTGGCTTTCTTGACGGCGTTCGTATGTGTTATCGACTTGCCTACTACGCATATGAAAGCGTCGCTAGCAAGCATCGCGGCCGCTATCGGTTCTGGAGGCTCGGCTCCGTCCACTTCCCTTGGTATCATTACCGTGATGACCGGCTCCGATCCGGCGGCAAAAGCCGCAGCCGCCAGGCTCTCCGCTATGCTCATCTTCGAGGCCTCGGTGATTATGAGTATCTTCTCGCCAGGTTTGGCTCCTATGGATACGTTGATTACTTTATGGGCACCCTTGGCCATCAAGACCTTTTTCATCTTGTACCTCCCGTATTATCATTGCCCTTGATAAAATTGTATGTTCATAATAAGGTGTGCACAAATATATAAATCTAATTGGCGGTATAAGAATATCTTATATATAAGCCCGTTCAGAAGACGCAAATCCGATAGGGGGGTGTCCAGTGAACGATAAGGAATTGCTGTACTTCCTGACCATAGCCGAGACAAGGAACCTAACGAAAGCCTCACAAAAGCTATTCATCTCACAACCCTCCCTTAGCCAGACATTGCAGCGAGTAGAGGAAGAACTAGGAACGAGGTTGTTCAATCGAACTACAGACGGCATGGTCCTCACATTCGCAGGGGAGAAATATTTCAAGACAGCCAAAGACATACTAGCAATCTATGACGACCTTCAAAGGGACATAAACAACATGAACGACCTCAAGGGAGGGAAGATAACCGTTGGCACGACATCGTTTCTGGCGACGTACATGCTTCCTGCAATAATCCCGAAGTTCTATGAGGCTTTGCCTAACGTTGAGATAAACTTGATAGAAGAAAGCTCTATGGAGCTGGAAAACTTACTGCTTAAGGGTGGCATAGACATCTCGCTTATGCATATTCCTCCCAAGAAGACCAGCAGATATCTTAAATTCGAACCTTTATCCAACGACCCGTTCGTCCTCGTTACTAAAATCGGACATCCTTTGGCTTTGTCAGCTGCCTCAGATATCGGGAAACTCTACCCTTTGATAGACTTGCACGAATTCTCCAACGAACCCTTCATCATGATGCGAAAAGGCACGATTATAAGGCAAGTTTCGGATTCTATCCTAGAATGTGCATCCATTAATCCCAATATTATCCTAACTTCAAGTAATTTCGAGACCATAAGGAGGCTTTCTAGCATAGGTATGGGCGTTACGCTGCTTCCTTTGGAATATACCAAGATTTTCGAGGGTAAGTTTCCTGCGAGTTATTTCACGCTGGATGACAAGTATAAACCTAGTTGGACGACGTGCATAGCGACGAACAGACAGATGTACATACCAAAGTCGGCATTCGTTTTTATGGACGTAGTAAGGGATTTCTATAGAGACTGATTAGGATATAGTCTCTGATGCAACTTGGAACTGCTGCAGTTAATACAAAGAAAGAGGGGGGCTTTCGTCCCCACTCTTTCTCTGCAGATCTCTTGGCGGTCATCTTATGCTAATTCATAGGCAGTTACTTTATGAGCGCCGACATCTCTGGGATTGCAGGACCCATAGGTAAGTTGAATGCATAGAATATTACGAATATTACCACTAGTGTTATTAGGAAGCTGATCGAGAACGGTAAGTTATAGGATATGACCGTACCTAATCCAGGTCTATCCTTCCTGTTTTTATCCCAATATTCCTCCACGAGAGCGATGGCAACAGGTAGCGTGGAACCTAATGGTGAGAGTGGATTTGCTACAGTATCCCCTATCCTGTATGCTACTTGCGTGATCGCCGGGTTGATGCCCATCCTAGCGAACATCGGGATAAATATCGGGGCAAGAATGAAGAATTTGTTGGATCCACTCGTCATGAAGAGGTCCATGAAGATTACCACGACTATGAAGACGAGCAATAATGGCAGGCCCTGTAAGTTAATCGCTTCTAAAAACTGCTGCCCTTTCACAGATACTATAGTAGCCAGATTAGACCTTCCGAAAATGGCGACAAATTGTGCCACCCATGCCAGCACGAGGATCATGGACGCAACTCTAGATATACCTTTCTTCATAAGCTGGGGTATGTCGTTCCATGATTTTATCTTCCCGCTACCGAAACCGTAGGACGTCCCTAGTACGGCGAACATTATGGCTACTATCACAACAATAGAGCTTATGAACGGCGATTTTGGTATGAGTGTGCCGTTGGAATTCCTCAACAATCCATTCGATGGCACCGTAACAACCAGGATCATGGCTAGATAGACTAGCATCGCGATACCACTGGTTCTTAGGCCCCTCGCTTCCTCAGGCGAAACCTTGTGTTTTTCTATACCTGAAGCATCGCCTAGTATTTTGTAGTCTCCTATAAGTGGGGTGACTATTTTCTCTGACACTATTGTGCAGACTATCGCAAGTATTATCGTAGAAAACGCCATGAAATACCAGTTTATCAGCGGATGGAAATCCGCAAAACCTAGGATCTTCGTGACTGCAGTCGTAGTTGCGGACAAGGTGACATCCTGGTTTGCTATCATCAAGTTAGCAGTATATCCAGCCGATGCTGCCGAAAAACCGGTTATGACACCTATGACGGGATTCCTGCCAATAGCTTGGAATACAACGCCGCCCAATGTAGCAGCAAGCACATTCCCCGCATCTCCGGCGATATTGGCGTTGACACCAACAAAAGCGAGTATGAAAGTAATCAGCACCTTAGGCGCTCCGAGTAGAACCTTCCTGAAGAATGCATCAAAAAAGCCCGTTGATTCAGCTATCATCATGCACATGGATATGGTAATAACATTGCCTATGACTGCATTCGATAGAATGTTGGCCGTAAAATCGGAGAATAGCTTAGGGAATTCCTTCTTGGACAGAAGGTTCACCACGCTTGCGGTTTGTTCCACTACTTCTTTACCTTGTACCGCCAGATACTTAACACTCACTCCCATAGATGAGAACACCCAAGATGCTATCAAGGTGACGAATATGAGGAAAACGAAAATCCATACTGGATGAGGTAGTTTATTGCCGATGCGTTCCAGGCCCTTGAAAAATCCCGAGAACTTCTCGCCTTTATTGTTCCTTTCACCAGCAGTCTTCATAGTATACCTCCCAACACTGAAGTTCTATCTGCCGTTCAAGTAACCGATCACTACCTTCGTAAAGGCCATTACTCCGTATTTCATTGCTCCCTCGTCGAAGTCGAACTCCGGACTGTGCGCTACCCTCGCAATACCGTCTTCTCCTTGGCTTCCTACCCAGAAATAGACGGAGGGCACTGCTGATGCGAAGTATGAAAAATCCTCACCCCCAGTGTTCGGGAAGTTCTGCTCTATGAAACCGTCCTTCCCTAGCAGGTCTTCTATCCAACTCCTTACGTCCGCATACATTTTCTCGTCGTTCATTAAGGGGCCGTAGTTCCACCTGATATCAAGTTCGGCCCTTATATCCATTGCGTTTGCCACGTTTTCAACAATGGATGTTATCCTCTCCCCGATGAGCTTCCGTGTAGAATCATTAAAACTACGTATCGTGCCTCTCATGTGAACTTTCTCGGGAACGATATTATGGCGTGTACCCCCTTGTATCATGCTTACGCCAACGACGGCGTTCTCGAAGGGGCTTATGTTTCTTGAAATGACAGTTTGAAGTGCGGTGATTATATAGGCTGCAGCCACTATCGGATCCTTGACCAGATTCGGAGTGCTAGCGTGACCGCCTACACCGTATAAATCAAGGTAGAAGGGATCCGAACCAGCATGAGTAGGACCAGCCTTGCATATTATCTTTCCTACTGGGTATCTGTTGTTGAGATGTAGGCCGATCATAAAATCCACTTGGGGGTCGTTCGTAAGAACCCCCTCTTTGATCATGAACTGTGCCCCTCCTCCCTGCGGGCCATTCTCTTCTGCAGGTTGGAATATGAGTTTTACGTTTCCACATAGTTCATTCCTAATATCGAAGAGTACTTTTGCAGTTGCTAGCAATATCGCGGTGTGTCCGTCATGTCCACACATATGAGCAACACCAGGGACTTCGGAAGTGAACGGTAGACCTGTGTTCTCTTCCATCATAAGAGCGTCCATATCCGCTCTAATCCCTATCGTCTTGCCTTGTTTGCCTCCCCTAACCACGGCCGCAAGCCCAGTGTTAAAGTACTTCTCTATCTCAGTTATGCCGATTCTCTTTAGTTCATCGATAATCAACTGTTGCGTTCTGAATTCTTTGGTGCTTGGCTCGGGGTGCCTATGGATGTCCCTCCTGGTCTCGACCATGAATTCCAATAGAGATTCTGCCGCCTTCACAATCGCCAGGTTATCCATGACAATCCCTCCAAATCGGAATTTTACTAGATAAGCAGCTTCCCCCTGTCAAGGATCGGTTTATCGTCCAGATATAAGATGGGGTTGCGTATCATCATATCCAGATGGATATTAGTGCTTACCTTACCTCCAAATGCAGCGCTTGTGCCAACTGCAATATGAATCGTCCCAAAAGAACCCTCATCCTCGAGCATTACCCCTATGAGCTTAGCACAGGTATTCATACCTATACCCAGTTCAGCGATGTTGTAGGCGTAAGGGTCGTTAGCGTCTTCAAGTACTTTCCGAAAAGCATCCGCCTTGGCGTCGCCTTCAATCTTTGTTGCGAAGCCGTCCTTAACCGCGACCTTTATGGGATTTTGTATTAGACCTACTTCTGGTATCGGTATCGAACCATCAACAAATATTACCCCGTTGGCTGTTCCTTCTACTGGTGTCACCCTTGCCTCTACATCTGGCACGGTAGCGAACTGCCCGGGATTATGGGAAAGGCATGCTAATGCAGCACCATCGCGCTTTTCTATACTCATCGTTATGTCAGTACCGATATCGGTCGTAACCCTAGCTATCTTGGCTTTAGTGAGAAGGTCGGCTACTTTCTTAACGAGTGGTTCATTCGCTACGAAATCCAGGTCTATGGCACCACTTATAAGGGTCTCTCTTTCCAGAGCAGGTAAGTTTATTACTCGCGCTCCTGCTTTGCACGCCATAGTCCTGGCTTCAGTATGGGCAATTGACCATGTAGTAGGTACGAATAGGACATCCGACGCAGCCATTGCGGCCGCGACCGCTTCGGGTAATTTTTGATTATGCATTTTTCTTGGTTCCATTACGGTTATCACGACTTCAGCTTGTAACTCAAGGCAGCAAGAGGCTATTGATTCGGCAAGATCAACCTTGTTGAAATCAGTTACTATAGTTACTTTTTCACCCTTTTGTACATTCGCGCATATGGTTGCGATCTTAAATGCGTTTTTCCTCAAGACAAGGTCTTTCACATTCTTTCCCCCAATTCGTCCTTATAATCTGCGTGATCACTGAACTAACAACCGATGCTCTGCATGGAGTGCCGGACGCTTTGTTGTATTTAGGGGGCAATGACAAGTGTTCTTAATCTAAATGCTATTATTATGGGACGATATCTACAAATATATATATTCAATAGAAGTGATAAGTAATTCTTATCCCCTATATTAACAGCCATTTTAATCATTAGGTAAGCAAAATGTGATCACTTTTATTATGATTAGCTGTCTACGGGAGGGTACAAGTGGCTCGCGCTAAACTATATCATAGTACTCTACCTTCGCGTCAGTCCATCTTATAGTTTCTATTAATCATCCATAGCTTAGCCATTGTTATGGGGATTTTGTCCCTGCTTTGATTACGTCCGAGAGTTTTACCATAGATACCATGACCACATGCGAGCATGCTATCATTTGTATGAATTTCGCTATTTACCTGACGTTGCTCATCTAGTATTGATTTCGCCATTATACATAGCGATTTTCTACATTGCTGTATGATAACGCTGTAGCGCAAATTGATAGAAGACGTGCTCCCTTCTTTGAAAGGCGGCACGTCTTTCATTCAGTACCGATATTGCTGGCTTAACTGATAATGATTACTTCGAAGCACTTGTCCATCCTAAATCCCGAGGCTTTCCAGCAGGTTAGACACCGCCATGCGGCCCATGTTCTGAACCGCTTCAAGCGTATGCGCACCTATGTGCGACGTCATCACGACATTGTCGAGTTCCTTCAACGGCGAATCTTCCACGGGCTCGTTCTCGAACACGTCCAAGGCCGCTCCTGCTATAACATTATTTACCAGCGCGTCGTACAGCGCGTTTTCGTCTATGATGCCGCCCCTTGCGGTGTTGACGAGTATCGAGTTCTTCTTCATCCTCGCTAGCTGGTTCACGGATATCATATGGTACGTCACGTCGACGAGCGGCACGTGCAGGCTTACGAAGTCCGACCTTTCGAGCAGCTCGTTGAAGCTGCAGTAGGCCACCCCGGCCTTCTTTGCCCAGAAGCCGTCAGGATAGATGTCGTAGCACAGGACCGACATGCGAAGCCCCTTCGCCCGCTCGGCCACCTGCCTTCCTATCTGTCCGGTGCCCACGATCCCCATGGTCTTTCCTTCCAGCTGGAAGCCAGGGTGCTGCGTCCACTTACCCTGCCTTATCTCCCTGTCAGATGTCGCGATGTGCCTGCACACCGATAAAAGCAGCCCGATGGTGTGCTCGGCGACGGCGGCGCTGTTAGCGCCCGGCGTGTTCGTTATCTTGATGCCCTTGCTTACAGCGTAGTCAATATCTATGTTGTTGACGCCCACCCCGTACTTCGAGACGGCCCTAAGGGAACCGCCGCTGTCTATGACCTTCTTCGTAACAGGGTCCAGGCCCACTATGATGCCGTCGACGCCCTGTACCATCGCTACCATCTCTTCTTCGGTCATGACGCGTCCATGGGGGTTCCTTACGATTTCACAGCCCGCCTCCTCAAGCATGGCCAGCGGGACTGGGTCCGATTTACCGAATGTCCTGGGCGTCACTAATATCTTCACGGTCATGGTCACCCTCCAGCAGTTGAGCGGATCCTGGCTTCGTGACTTCTTGTGCAGAATCCTAGAATCGTTTCGGGGCTATCGCCTCGCGGGTAGCCAGGATGTTCTTCACGGCCTTGGCCGGATCCTTAAGGCATACGCCGATGAACAGCGTATCGATTATCGTAAGCTGGGCCACCCTTGAGGAGGTGCTCTCCATACGGTACAGCGTCTCGTAGGATGAGGTCCCCAGCTTGATGTCCAGCACCTTGTCTATAGGCGAGCGCGCGTAGTATGTTATGCCGATCGTCGTGGCACCCCTGCTCCTAGCTATCGCCAATGCGTCTATTACGTCCCTGCTGCTGCCCGAATGCGATATCGCGACCACTACGTCGCTCGGTTCCACCAACGATGCAGCCATCGCCTGCATGTGGGTGTCGATGTACGCCGTCACCGGTTTTCCGGTCTTCATGAACTTGTGGGCGGCGTCCATCGCGACGGACCCCGAGCCACCCACCCCGTAGAACTGTATGGACCTTGCGTCGTAAAGGCGGTCCACCGCCTTTTGCAGGTCCGTCTCCGACAGCACGTCGAGGGTGGATTGCAACGTCTTCGTATTGGCCGCGACGATCTTCCTCATGACCGCGCCGATGACGTCGTTCTCGGCGATCTCCTCATGCAGCGCCTGTATGGGTTTCACCGTCTCCACGGCGAGGTTTATCTTCAGTTCCTGGAAGCCGTGGAATCCTATCTTCTTGCACATGCGCACGATGGTGGCTTCGCTTACGCCTATCCTCTCGGCCAGCTCCGTGATGGGAAGGTTTATCACTTCCGCAGAATGTGCGAGTATGTAGTCAGCGGCCTTCTCCTCTGAATCCCTGAATGTGGATTTCCCCTCCCTAAGCCGCATGAACACGGTTTCCGACATTGCAGTCACCTCTTCGTCTAGGGTTCGTCCTCTAGCCTGCCTGCCCTCGGACTATGGCACCAGGATGATCTTCATCGCTTTCTTCTGTTCCACCTGCGCGCAGGCCTCGTTCACCTCTTCGAGCGGCCTTATGTCGCTGACCATCGGGGCTATCTTCAGCTTGCCTGAAGCGTACAGGTCCAAGGCGAGCAGGTAGTCGGCCCATGCGAAGCCCTGCAGCCCCTTGAGCATCTTCTCGTCCCTGACCATGTTCCATGGCTTGAAGCTCACCTCGCGCCCTCCGAAGCCGCTGCCTCCCATCAGTATGAGGCCTCCCCCGCAGGCCGCGTCTATCGCCAGTGAGACCGCCGCCACGTTGCCGGTGGCCTCCACCACGTAATCGGCCCCCTTGCCCTTTGTCATCTCGTTGATCTTGGCGACCGGGTCTTCCTTGTCGGCCATGATAACGTCCGTAGCACCCAGCTCAAGTGCCATCCTCAACCTGTGCTCATCGGAGCTGAGCCCCACCATGACCAGCCTCTTCGGAGAAGTCGCGGCCATCGTCTGCATTATGAACATTCCGAAGGGTCCCGGGCCGAACATAGCTATGAAGCTGCCCGGCGTTATGTTGTTCGTCCTGATAGCCCTGGCCGCCGTAGTAGCGGGCTCTAGAATCGCCGCGTGCTCGTCCGGCACGAAGTCAGGCACCTGGAACAGGATGTCCTGGTCCGCGCACATGTACTCCGCGAAGCAGCCTGGGGAATCAATTCCGATGTGTTCCCAGTTCCTGCACCTGTTCAGGATCCCGGTCCGGCATGCATAGCATTCACCGCACCCGCGTATCGCGCTGCTGGTGACTCTGTCGCCTACCTTGACCTTCTTTACCTGCGAGCCTACCGCGACCACCTCGCCCAGTAACTCGTGTCCTGGTATCATCGGCATCTTCACAAGACCGTGCCTGCCCATGAAGGTGTTGTTCTTTATCGCGACGTCCGTTCCGCAAAGCCCTATCGTCTTTATCTTCACCAACGCCTCGGAAGGCTTCGGCTCAGGCATGGGAACGTCCATCAATACCAGCCTTTTCTCCTCGTTTACCTTTACTGCCGCTTTCATGTCGGTCTAACCCTCCTTATGCCTTGATGCTGGCGTCGAGCTGCGCAAGGTCTATGCGTCGGCCCTGCTCCGCGCTAAGGTATGCCGCATACATGGCCCTTACGACCTGCCGGCCGAGCTCGCCGTCGGACACAGGGTCGCGCCCGTAGCTGATGGCCTCAACGAAATCCTGCATCTCCTGTGGATAACCCCTCATCCAGTCCTCGTCCGGGGACGGGAACGTCCAACCGGCCTTTGTCTGTATCTTCTCGCTGATGTACTCGTCCTTGAAGGTTTCGTTCTCGGGGGCGTATGCCCTGACGGTGTCGTTGGCCGCCATGTTGCACTTGATGACGCTGTTCGTAGTATATACTTCGAGCGTGTTCACTATGCCGCCCATCGTAGTGTCGTTGGAGAGCACGAGAGCCTTGGTCCCGTCCTCGAACGTTAGGACGACCGTCGACCAGTCCTCGACGTCCTCCCATTCGCTTACCAGCCACTTGCCTGGGTTCTTCTTGAAAGCGTCTGTATGGGTCAGGTTACCCACGTCCGCCATGACGGACTTGAGCCCTATCGGCTTTCCGTCCTTAATCTGGCCTTCGAAGTGCTTTATGTGAAGGACCAGCCCCATGGGATGCGAGCCGAGCCTCATCAGCGAGCCACCGCCGGCCAGGTCCCATCTGCGCGAATAGGCTGCATGCGAGCCGCTGTGGCTCTCCTCGGACCTTATCTCCAGCACGGCGCCGCCGCTCTGTTTCAGCAGCCTCTTGGCCTTGAGCACAGGAGGCGCGTATATGAAGTCCTCGGCGTAGCACACCTTCACGCCGCTGCGCTTGGCGGCTGCCAGTATGCTGTCGGCGCTTTCCATGGCTTCTTTGTACATGTCTATCCTGGGGAGCCTGCCCGCCTCGCGCACATCACCGAAAGCACCGGTGAGAGGTTTCTCGCAGATTATGTGCTTTCCTGCGTCCGCCGCGTCGACGCACAGCTGCCTATGGGCCCTGTTGGGCGCGCATATGTCCACCGCGTCAATATCGCCATCGTCCAGCATCTCGCGATAATCCCTGTATACACGGGGTATGCCGTACTCCTTGGCGAACGCTTCCGCCTTGGCCGGAGTACCCGATACGATTCCTGCGACTTCCACGGGTATGCCTACTACCTTCTCGTACGCGTCCATGTGGATCTTCGATACGAAACCGGCTCCTACCATACCTATCTTTACTTTCTTCAAGTTAGTCAGTCCTCCCTTCGCTCTCTCCTCCGAGGTATGCCTCGAGCACCGCCTTGTCCTCGGCAATTGATTCCGAATCACCCGAGAGGACCACTTCGCCGACGCTCAGCACGTAGGCGTAGTGCGAAATCGAAAGTGCGAGCTCTGCGTTCTGTTCTATGAGCAGCACCGTTGTGCCCGCTTCGTTGATCTCCCTTATCTTGTCCATGATAGAGTCGATTATCACCGGGGCCAGTCCCAAAGAGGGCTCGTCCAGCATCAGCAGTTTCGGGTTCGACATCATGGCCCTGGCTATCGAGAGCATCTGCTGCTCGCCGCCCGACATCGTGCCCGCCAGCTGGTTGCACCTTTCCGCGAGCCTGGGGAACAGGTCGAACGCCTTTTGCATGTCCGACTTGACTTCGGAGCGGGAGGCCTTCCTGGTATAGGCGCCGATCTTGAGGTTCTCGGTGACGGTAAGACCAGGGAACACCAAGCGGCCTTCTGGCACGTGTGCCAGCCCCATCTTTACTATCTCGTCCGGGCGCTTGTTGGATATCACCTCGCCGCAGAACTCGATGCTGCCCGAAAGGGGCTTTATGAGCCCGGATATGGCCTTTAGCGTCGTAGACTTGCCGGCTCCGTTGGCGCCCAACAGCGTCACGATCTTGCCCGCCTGGACTTCCAGGCTTACGGAATGCAGCACCGGCGCCACTTCATATGCGACTACTAGGTCGTTTATCTTGAGCAAGTCATCTGCCCCCTCTGCCAAGGTAAGCTTGTATGACGGCCGGGTCTTCCTTGACCTTGTCGAACGTCCCCTCGGCTATCTTGGCGCCGTGATTGAGGACGAACACCCAGTCGGCGAGCTTACCTACGATTTCCATCCTGTGTTCGATCAGCAGTATCGATATCCCGCGCTCGCTGATCCTCTTGATCAGCTCCATGAGGGCGTGTATCTCCTGGGAGTTGAGCCCTGCGGCCGGCTCGTCCAGCAGCAGAAGCTTAGGGCCGGTGATGAGCGCCCTTGCGATCTCGAGTATCCTCTGTTTGCCGTAGGGCAGGTTCCTGGCGTACTCGTTCTTCAGGTCCAGCAGCCCCACGAACTCGAGTATCCTGTCGACCTCCTCTGTGCAGGCCGCTGTAGCCTCCCGGTACTTCTTGGTATTGAGGGCGGTCTGGAGTATGCTGACCCCGCCGTTGCCGTACCCTTTGCCAAGGAGCGCGTTCTGGAAGACCGTCTGTGAGCTCAATATCCTTATATTCTGGAACGTGCGCGCTATGCCCTTCCAGCATATGGTATGAGGTGGCAGGTTCTGGACGTGCTGCCCTGCGAAATCTACGACGCCGCGATCGTTCTTGTACACTCCGGTTATAAGGTTCAGAACCGTCGTCTTGCCTGATCCGTTCGGCCCGATAAGTGCGCATATCTGGCCTTCCTTGACGTTTATGTCCAAGTCGTCGACCGCCACGAGCCCTCCGAACTTCTTGGTGAGGCCCTTTACGTTCAGTACTTCCCTTGCGGTGTTCGTGCTTCCCACCATGGCCATCAACTCCTATCCTTGGCTCTGCCGGTCCCGAGCGGGAAGCCGAGCGTCTTCATCAGTCCGGCCAGGGAGCCCTTGCCGGTCCTCACCCAGTTGAGCCTCAAGTAGACGAGCAGGACGAGCGAATAGACCAGCAGCCTGCTGCTGGAAAGGAACCTGAGCACCTCAGGCAAGGAAGTGATGACTATCGAGGACACTATCGCGCCCGTTACGCTCTGCATGCCGCCCATGACCACCATGAGCAGGTATGAGGCGCTTTCTGCGGCGGTGAACGAATCAGGGCTGAGATAGCCCGTGAGGTTGGCGAGGAATACGCCAGACAGGCCCGCCAGCATGGCGGAAAGGGCGAAAGATACCATCTTGGCCCGCCTTACGTCAACGCCCATGACCTCCGCTGCGACCTCGTCTTCGCGAAGGGACTTGAGCGCGAGCCCCAGGCGCGATTCGCCTATGCGCTTGACAGCTATTGCTATCAGGAACAGGGCCGCCACCATGAGGTAGTAGACCCAGCGCGTGCTAGGCAGCAGCTTCGCGAAGCCGGCGAGCCCGTACGCGCCTCCGGTTATGGGTTCCATGTTCAGTATAAGTATCCTCACGATCTCGCCGAATCCCACCGTAGTGACTACCAGGAAGGGGCCTGCCAGCCTGAAGGCAGGAAGGGCCAGCCCGGTGCCTATGAACGTCGTGAGCGCGACGGCCAAAGCAGCTCCTACCCAGGGGTTTAGGCCTACTTTCACGAGCAGTATGCCGTAGGTGTAGGCTCCCGTCGCCAGCAAAGCGGCGCTTCCAAGCGAAAGCATGCCGCTGTATCCGATCAGTATCAGAAGCCCAAGGACATGTATCGCGTTCTGCACTCCGCGCTGCACGACGTAGAACTCGTACTGCGAAGTCACCGAGGGAGCGGCGAGGAGCAGCAGCATAACTATCAAGAGAGCGTATTTCTTCAGCCACTTAAACAGCTTCACCATGTCCGAGCCTCCTATACCTTCTCCGAGACGCTCGCCCTGAATATCCCGCCCGGTCTGAAGAGCAGGAACAAGACCAGCACCCCGAAGATGAATATGTCTCTGTAGGTGGAGCTTACGAAAGCGGCGAACAGTGTCTCTGCGATCCCTACCGCCACTCCGCCCAGCAGCGCGCCGCTGAAGCTGCCCAGGCCGCCGATCAGCACGGCCGCCATGGCCTTGACTGCGATTATGCCGCCCATGGACGGGGTAAGGGGTATGATCGGGGATATGAGAACGCCGGAGACCGCGGCTATTGCGGTGCTTAGCATGAAGGTGAGGGCGATCATCCGGTCGTTGCGAATTCCCATCAAGTAAGACGCCGTCGGGCGCTGGGCGACGGCCCTCATGGCCGTGCCTACCATCGTACCGCGCAGGAAATACTGCAGCGTTATGAGGAGCACCGCGACGATCGCCACGATCCAGATTACGTGCGGCATCAAGTACAGCTCCCCTATTTGGAGGACGCTTGAGCCGAATGGGTTCTTGTATGTCTGGGGCGTGGTTCCCCAGATGACCAACACGAGATTTCTTATGAAGACCGAGAACGCCACCGTCCCGATCAGGATTATCTGCGGATTGACCCTGTGCTCGAGCATAGGGTAGAAGTATGCCTGGCTTAGCGCATAGCCGATGATTCCCATTACAGCCACCGTCATTATGAATGAGGGGATGTACGGCAGCCCTGCTTTGCCGAACAGCGAGAGCATTACATAGCCGCCTAGAGTAAGTAGGTCGCCCTGAGCGAAGTTGAAGAGCCCCGAAGCATTCCATATCAATGATATGCCCAGCGCCGGCAAGGAGTAGATAATGCCCATGGCCAGACCGTTCAGTACTAGTTGTAGCAGGATTGCTGCTGTCAAGGTATCACCTCTTCAAAGTTCTTGCCGGCATTTTGCCGCCGGTGCGGTGTCTTGTGCGCACCGGCGGCATAGGGCCGGCCTTAGGAAACTAGCGGCCTATTTTACGGGGTATTCCTCCTTGATGAGGGGAGTCCACTTGCCGTTCTGGAACACCTGGGTGTAGATCGTATGTACGAGGTTGCCTTCGCTGTCGGCCTGGTAGCGTGCAAGAGCGCCTACGTAGTTGAGCTTGGACAGCTCGGTGCGTATCTTCTCGGGGTTGTCACCGACGCGCTTGATGATGTCGGCGAGGATGTATATGGAGTCATAGTGGTTCACGTGGGTCGGTGACAGGGGCTCCTTGAAAGTCGAGGTGTACTTCTTGATGAACGCCTGGCGTGCGGGGTCCGGGTCGCCCTGGGAAAGCGTGGTGCTGCAAACGAGGCCTTCGATGTTCGTCGTTCCGGCTATCTGCTCGATAGCGGGTGAGCTGCAACCGCGCTCGCCGAACACGAGGAGGTTCTTCATGCCGAGCTCTACGCGCTGCCTCAGGATGATGCCGATCTCAGCTTCGTATCCGTAGCAGAAAAGGGCGTCGGCGCCGGCGGCCTTGATCTTGAGCAGCTGTGCCGTGAAGTCGCGGTCACCGTCATTATAGGTCTGGACCGTCACGGGGGCCAGGCCATACTGCGTTAGCGCGGGCAGGGTGGCGTCCCACAGGCCCTTGGAGTACTCGTTCGTGCCGTAGATTACTGCGGGCTTCGTTACCTTGTAATATTCTTTGGCGGTACGGGCGAGGATCGGGATCCAGTAGGTCGACTCGATCTGGATGCGAAAGGTGTAGGGGTTGCCCTTCTTGGTCGTCTGCGCGTTGGTTCCGTCGGTTATGAAGGGGATCTTCGCATCCTTCCAAAGCGCTTCGGCCGCGAGGATGGTTCCCGAACGGTTGGGGCCGATGACGGCCACAGGATTGAGGGCCAACGCCTTGCGGACGGCCTCAATGCCGGTTGCGGTGCTTGAAGTCTCGTCGACCGGGATGTATTCGATCGGTACGCCGTTGATTCCACCCTTGGCGTTGATCTCATCGACGGCCAACTTCGCCGCGTTGACCAGGATCTGTCCCTGGAAGGACGCGTCGCCGGTCAGGGGGGCCAAATGGCAGATTCTGTAGGACTTGGGTGCCGCCACCGTCATGACGGAGCCAATGAGTACCAACATGGCGGCGATTAGTAGACCATGCCTTACCCTTGCTTTGAACATCTGTTGAACCTCCTCTTTTATTTTCCTTGGGCATACTGAATAACCAAGAATCTTGAATGTCTCGGATCAACTGCTGTGTTCCGGTACTTTCCCCCTTTCCAGTCAAATCATCACATGTATCGGTCTTGCCATCTTCCTACATGAATGCGTACTTCATGGGCAGTCCCGGGCATGAACGGTTCATTCACGATCCGGGATGTGCGGGGGTTTATTTTCCTGCTTGACAGTCATGAAACTTTAGATATTCGCTTATATCGCACTTATATGTATCTTTGGTAGACGTGTTGGCCCTTATAATTTGCATTGTAGAATAATTTTTTCACGTTTACAAGGCAATAAATGGCAATAGATCTTCCTTATCCTCTCATCCTTGCGTTGACGTGCGGGAAGCTTATTTCGGGCCGTTGAAAATCATTTTCCCCGTGCTCTTTCAAGGCAGCGGCGGTTTCGCAACGGCCGTATGTGACCGGCACAGTATGTAAGAAAAAAGGCAGGAGCCTCCCCGTGTTTTAACTGGGCGGCTCCTGCCTTCATGCTTGTCTTGTGCACCTTTTATGGGCTCATCTCATTAGGATGTCCGGCACTTCTACTTTCTCTCCTTGCGATTCGACCACGATGCTCGGTAGTCTGGGAGTTCTGGTGACCGTCTCGTTTTCGGTCCTGCCGACGATGAACGTATCTTCGACCTTATATCCAGGCACGGAAGGATTCCACGCATATGCCTGGCCAGTTTCCACCGATACGTCCGTCCCTAGGCAGGCCTTGATTTCGCGGGCCGCATAGCCTATAGGGCCGCCCTGGTGGAACTTCGCCCACTCCCCTGGATAGCCCAACTCTGCATACCTGCCGGCTAAAGCCGCGAATATATCGCCAAGCCTCGCGCCGGGCCTTGTGGCTCGATGCAGCGACGCATACTGGCTCGACACTGCCGCCCTCCTCTTAGCCGACTCCGGGCTGTCCGGCCCGAAGCTCACGAACCGCGTGACGGATGCGTAGATGCCCCTGTACCTTCCTACAAGCACCAGCATAGCGTGCTTATCCAGCCTCTTTCCGGTCGGGAGAGGATGTCTGTACCTGAAAACACGATCGTCCACCGCCACTATGGCAAGGTTGGGGTCGATTCCCAGCTTTGTGCACTTCCCTGCCAGCTCGCCGGCCATCTCGTACTCCGAATCACCCCTGGAAACGGACAGGCAGACCTCCTCGATGACAGCTCCGATCCCAGCGCCGACGTACCTAAGCGCTTCGAGTCCTTCTTCATCAAGTGCCATCCTCAGGCCCCTTAGCTCTTCCTCCGCCTGGGAATCCGTTATCATCCGGCCCTTTATCAAAGCCTCGGCGAGGCTGCATGCGGATTCTGCCCCGTACCATGGATGTACCACGGGCGTGAGGCTTATGCCGGCGAACTCCTCCTCCATCAGCCTGTCGGCCTCTACGTTGTCTGCCAATAAGTATATATCCCCGCTCTTGACGATAAGGCTCGCCGCGCCCTCTACGGAAAATAGCCCTATATGAGACCTTCCCCCTAGAAGCCAGGATATGTTCTTCTGCATCCTGATGTGGATCGCATCCGCTTTATGACTGGCGCATATCGCATCGAGCGCCCTTAGCTTACCCTCCAGCCTGGTTTGATACGGCATCCTCGGCCCTCCTATTTTATCCCGGTCAGCTCCTTGGCGTTTTCCGAGAAGAGCATCTCTACGTCCCGCCCGATGTCCTCGGCGCTAACCTGCCAGCCGGTCTTGGCTAGGTCGGCATATTTATCGTAGAGCACCTCGGCAATTATGCCCTTGCTGTGCTTCCACTTGTAGATCAGCTGATCCAGGACCCTCGCGTCCGAATGCTGCGGTATGAAGCTTAGGCCGAGCAGCTCTACCCTCATCCTCGTGATCTCCTCGACCAGGCTCGGGTTGTTGAGGAACCACCAGCAGCCGAACACCGTAAGGTTGGGGAACTTCCTCGCGGTAACCGCCAGCTCGTGCTGGTTCTCCCTCGCGAGCATGGTCACCATGAACTTAACGGAAGGATTCTCCAAGCAGAGCTTCGCCACGGCCTCCACGGGCGAGCAGCCGACGCCGTCGCCGCCTAAGCCCATGACAGGGTTGATGAGCTTCTTGACCCCGATCATCAAGGCGATAGGAAGGCCTCTCTCCTCGCAGCATGGCAGCACAACGTTCTTCAGCACCCTGTAGCCGATCGCGTCCTCGCTCCAGTCGAAGCCGGGCGGAAGGGAGGCAGCGAGATATACAGGCTCGATCCTGTTCGCGCAGTCCAAGAGGAATTTCCTCATGACGCAGTAATCCAGCCCGCCGGTATCCGTTACCGGCTTATAGCCGCGCTGCTCGAGCTTCTTGAACGTAGCCTGTGGGGAATTGAGCATGTCGTCTATCCTGAGCGCCGTCTTGAACCTGTTGTCGCTTATGAATTCTGGGCCCCAGTGCGGCTCCTCCTCCTCGTCGAAGGGGTTGTTGGTCATCACCAACGTGTCTACTCCCGATTTCTCCAAGACGAGGTCAACATGTTCGTCCAAGCTCAGCTCCGAGAAGTATTGCCTTATGCTCCCTAGCGATTCGCTCGTCGGGTCGAGCCCGTAGGAATTCAGGGTGGTGAGGATCCCCCTGCAGGCTTCACTCACGGGAGAGCGCCTTTCGAAGAGCACGTCCCAGATTATGTCCGCCTGTAAGTGCTTCGATAGGGAGAAGAACTTCTCCGGCCCGATCTCCCCGTACCTGAGAGTCTCGACCGTCAGGTAGTGGTATGTGAGCAGGTCGTCAACCCCCCGCAGAAGAAGCTTGTCGCAACAAGGCGGGTACAAGTGCGTGTGGACGTCTACGATTTTCGCTTTTTCTACTGCCTTCTGTACGGCTAGGCGCAGATCCGATGAATTCATCCTATCATCCCTCATCCGGTCGGCATGACCAATATTTTCCATCTTCGGTCTGTTTGGTGAAACTAGATTTGCCGTGTTAAACGTTTATCCAAGCGAAAATCTATCATCTTGTCCTCGGTCTGTCAAATATAGGCATCATAGCAGGCACAATCATTGCCATATAAGCAGAGACCCTTAATAGGGCTTAATCTTCCGGCGGTAAAATGGTTCATTACGCTTAATGTTCTGATATATTATTAAAGAGTAGCTTATCAAACATTCTCACGGTCTTCCTGATTCCAGGATAAGGCCAAATCATAATCGGAGCGGATCTGCCCCGAACATCAGAGGTGGCATCGATGTCCTTCATAGATACAGAGGACTTGTTGAACAACGCAATGCTGAACCTGCCGTTCGCGGTAACGATAATAGACCGGGACGGGACGATAGCCCTTATGAACAAGGCTGCCCGGGATGCCGTGGGCATCGGGAAGGAAGATTCTATCGGTAGGGATTATAACGAGGTGGGGTTCTTCACGGATGAGATCAGGCTCGGAAGGGCGATCGAGCACCTGAAGAAGGTGGATAAGTCCTTCAGAAGGTATTATCATGACAATGCCACCAACAAGATCTGGAGGATGACATTCGCGAGGATACTCGACAACAAAGGGCAGTATGCCGGCACCTTGCTGATGTCTATGGATATAACCAGCGAAAGGAAGAAGGAAGAGGAGCTTGTAAGGAAGATCTCCTCTTTGAAGGAGCAGAACGGCAAGCTTACGAGCATGCTAGACGAGCTCTTCTTCGGCTCACTGGGAAGCTTGGTGCAGCTGGTGGAGGCCAAGCACAAGTATACGGTCGGCCATTCCGTGAGGGTGTCGAATACGGTCTACATGCTCACGGAACATGCCATGGGCATATCCAGCCAGCAGGCCGACATAGTGATAGCGGCGAAGCTTCACGATATCGGCAAGGTCGCGATAAAGGATGACGTGCTGAACAAACCCGCCAAGCTTACGGATAGGGAATATGAACACATCAAGAGCCATCCCGGAGTGGGTGCCAAGATAGTGGCCAACATCCCGCGGATGAAGGATATAGCCAAGAACATCAGACACCATCACGAGAAATTCGACGGGACCGGATATCCAAGTAAGCTGGAGGCGGACGGCATCCCCCTAGGGTCGAGGATCATCGCTATTGCGGACACGTATGACGCGCTGACCAGCGACCGCCCTTACAGGGAAGCGCTTAGTACGAGAGATGCCGTTCGGATAATCGAAGATGAGGCCGGCACGCAGCTTGACCCTTACTGGACGAAGGAGTTCGTCGGCATGGTGGACAAGGGTATAATTCTTTAACCGCGGGATCCTATCCGTCGTCATCGTCCTCTCGTGGATTAAGCCGAAGCTGGTTAATCCATACTGAATCGACATAAAATACAGAGCCCTCCTGGAAACGACCGGGAGGGCCTTTGTGTTTAGGTTCTGTTCTTTTTACAATACGGGGCCGTCGGTGACATCCCCGCTATATTTCACCTCTATGTTCTTGATCGTTATGTCTCCGCCGTTCTCGCCGGTGAATATGGTGACATAGTTGCTAAGGCCTGCGAAATGTTCCAGTGTAATCGTCCTGAGCTTGGTCCCGTTCATGAACATGGTGAACTGGTTTCCGGTCTTGACCATTTTGAGCGTATTGCTACCGTCATACCTGATGCCGGGGACTTGCTCATATCTCTCGTAGTCTATATAACCGGTCAGATCGCTGTAGTCCTCGATTTCCCAACCTTCGGACTCAGGATCCCCCAGGCACCAGAAATCCGCGTAAAGATAATTTTCGCCATCCCATAGGATATCGTCTTCGATTCCAACCTCCAGCCTCGCATTGTTATCGACGTCCACACTGAGCAGGAAATCGACGATTACCGTCATATCTCCGCTGAATGAGATAGGCGTAGTGATGTTGACATGGCTCATGCTCAAGCCGTCAACGGTGAACTCGTATGCTCCGTAATTCTCTACATACCAGTCATTGATATCCGCTTCAGGATCAGAAAAATCGTACGACCAGGTCTTGCTGAGACAGCCGGAAAGAAGAGCAGCGATCAGTACAACGGCTGCCATTGCGATAATGCGGGCCTTTTTCATGATATACCTCCTTATATTTGATATAAGTAAGAACTTCTTCGGTTCCTGCTCAAACCCTTCTTCCCCGACAAATTATCTGCTTGGATGGCCTAACTACTAATTAATACGACTATTTGGCTTGTTATCTACCGTACTACCGGCTGAAGGCTTTTTCCGTATGACCCGTCTAGACGGCATTTTGTACGGATTACACTTTACACCAAGCACAGTACACCTAGATGGAATAGTGTTCGGCATCGTCATATAGTGATGGGGCAATTTGTCACTGTTATGGAATAGTAATATACTCAAATTAAATAGGCGGTCATCCACATGCGAATGGCCCGGATATGGATAAAAGGTATGAACATGAAGGAAACGAATGCGGCGAATCCATCACAACTGCGCGGTGTGAAGCAATACCTTCGCTATAACTATTGGTCTTTATCCCCAAGGCCCTTGCGTGAGCGCAAATCAAGGCGGAATATCCTCAGTTCGCTGCGTGAGCGCATATCCGTAACGCCGCCTTTGGCCGCGTGGTTTGAAGCTTTTATGCGCATCGGTCGCAGAGGAGTTTCCGAATCACGTACTTCACAGAAGCACGCCATAAAACGCTGAGAGCTCGCCATGGAGGGCCCATGGCTTGAGATCTGCGATGTTCGTTGTTTGTCTTAACGGAATCATCTGGCATCTACGATATATGGTGCCGATGCTTAGAATAAGGCTTCCGTTATAGACGCATGCCCTCTGTAAACATTCGGCTAGGATGCGCCTTTAATTTTTCTTGGCTCGTTTCTTCGCAGCTGTGATGTACTTTTTCTCCCATTCCCCTATCGATTCCTTATCGAGCTTCGAAAGGGTAGAAAAAACGTTGAAGACGACCTTGCCACCCTGATTTCGAGTATCGATCCCCTCTTCAAGCGATACGAGCTCCACACCCTTTTCCATGAGTACGCCGACGATCAGCAATAAGTCCCTCGTACTTCCTCCGAGGTCCAGCAAAGTCCTTATATGGAGGACGTCGCCATTCGTGAGCGCCGATAGCATCCTGCTTAGCTCTGGCCGCCTTATGTCATTAGGACGCACCTCGTCCTCGTATACCACCTGACATGCATCTTTCAACCTGATTTCTTCTTTTCGGACTTCCTGTCTATCTGTTTCGTGCCGCAAATATCCTATGTCGGCCATACGGATCCCCCCATGAAAATCGTTTCGCCAGCTTGCATGCTCCTTGTTTCCCATGTGTCTGCCCAGCCAGGGTCTGGCGACTGTCGGTATGCGCGTAGGACATAGACCATTTTCTCGCTCCATCATCGTTCTGGAGCAATCCTCCCATGAACCGTACCCATAATATGCCCAGGTATTCGCCAAAATGCCATCTTTACCTTTCAGTATATCCTTTGCCCATCCAAGCATCCGCTACTTCGACCATTGCCCAGGTAGTAAAATATCGGTGTATGTTCATATAAATATGCACGGCGGGCGCTCTTAGAAAGGCCCCTGCCTTGATGGGGCTCTGGAATATTAGTGTGGCTAAGAAAACGGGCAGCCGCAGACGAGGAACGATTATATGCGAACAACAGACGGACAGGATAAGATTGCAGGCATCGAAAAGAACGTCTTCTTCGCCGGCCTTACGAGCTTCCTTACGGATACCACCAGCAAGATGATCTATTCCATCATGCCTTTGTTCCTTATGACGCTGGGGGCATCTAAGACGGAGATATCCCTCATCGAGGGCATCGCCGATAGTACGGCTTCGATATTGAAGGGTCTATCCGGCTGGTGGAGCGACAAAACCGGGCGCAACAAGCCTTTTATGATTATCGGATACGCGTTCACAGTCCTGCTATCACCCCTGTTCGCATTCGTCGTCAATCCAGTGCAGGTGCTGGTGATAAGATTCAGTGAAAGAGTGGGCAAAGGGATCCGCACTGCTCCAAGGGACAGCCTGGTTGCGGCCTCTTCCGAGTGCGGGACCAGGGGCAGGAGCTTCGGCTTCCACAAGGCGATGGACAACAGCGGGGCCATATTGGGACCGTTGCTGGCGTTCGCCGTGCTCTCGCTTTTCCCCGGTCAATATAGGAAGGCCTTCTTGATATCCGGCTTACCTGCACTGCTGGGCATACTCTCTTTAATTATCTTCGTCAAGGAGAGGAAGACGGAGAAGGGTAAACTTCCCGGAAGGCTCTCCTTCAAGGATTTCCCGGCGAGATACTACGCCTTCCTGGCGATAGTCTTCGTATTCACTCTTGGCAACTCGACTGATGCCCTGCTTCTGGTAAAAGCGGCGGATTCTGGGATCGATCCTGCTTTCATCCCCATGATGTACCTTATCTACAACTCGGTATCCGTGCTATTCTCCATCCCCGCGGGCATGCTTTCGGACAGGATAGGCAGGGAAAGAGTCATCATATTCGGCTATCTGCTCTACTCACTCATATACCTCGGCTTCGGAAGGGCTAACAGTAGTAGTGCCATAATAGCCCTTTTTGCTATGTACGGCCTTTACAGCGCCACCACCGACGGCATCCAGAAAGCACTGGTCACGGATATCGTAGATTCAAAGCTAAAGGGCACCGGCCTTGGCATCTACAACTTCCTCGTGGGCATAACCCTGCTGCCGGCCAGCATCATCGCGGGCCTGCTATATGACCATGTCGACAACAGGGCGCCGTTCTATTTCGGCTCCGCTTTAGCGCTGTTGGCCGCGATACTTCTTCTTTTCTATAACAAATACGGCAAGCATGGAAACAGTCATGCCAAACATCCCGCTTGACGGGACGAGCCGACTACCTGTCTGGATGGTGCCGTCACTAATAGATTACTACGTAGAGCAGGACCTGCCATTTTTACCGCAAGACGCAAACAAAGAGCAGGCGGTAGATCCCGCCTGCTAAAGCACATCCCGCCGATTATCGGATCCGAGTAGTAGTCCTGACCGAACATACATCTAGCTTAACCGGTGGTTACCTCGCGCTGAAGGCCCACCTGAAGAACTGCCTTATGACCTCACTGTACATCGTCATCCTGTGGGACATCCCCTTTATGACGCCGAACTTCTCTTCCTTCGTCACCTGGGTGATGTTATCCAGCCTGATTTTTACGACCCTTGCGGCCTTCTCCTTCGATATCTGCGTCATCATGGTCTCCAGGCCGTACCTCGTGTCCTTCAGTTCCTCAGGGTCGAAAAGGTCCCTTTTGAAAGCCCTCTGTCCGGTGAAAGGCTGGAAAGCCGCATTAGAGACGAATGTCTTGAACCTTCCCCCGTGGAAGATCCCTATCGTCATGTCGGCAACACCCTTCTTTACGGGTTCGAGGAGGTCTTTCACGTGCTTCTCAGTGAGTCCCACCAGGTCCGCGTCTATAAGCAGCACTACATCGCCGCTCGTCTCCTCGATGCCCTTTGCGACTGCGCCGCCTTTGCCTACGTTCTCCGGCAACGATATGACCCTAACTCCGGTCCGCATCGCAGCTTCGGCCGTATTGTCTTTGGACCCGTCGTCGACGACGAGCACTTCATCCACACCATGGCATCTCTTAAGGACACGGGTAACGTCAGCCACCCTCGGTCCTTCGTTGAACGCCGCTACTATTGCCGTTGTTTTCATCGTCACACCTCATAGCCTGCGCGGCCGGATCTTGGCGACGGGCTCCGTTACAGTTGCTGTGCCAATTTGATTCTACACCACTGACCTTCTCTTTATACGACATTTCGAAGCCGAATGCATTACCCTTAAAGTGATGAACCTAAAAATGAGTCCTTGCATGCAAGCCACTCCACATGGCATTACGTGCTGGATCCCCGAAGCCTCTTCAGCCTTTCCAGGGCTCTTTCGTAACCTTCGTCGCCCTTTGCCCATTCTTCAAGCCTGCCGCACGGGAATTCCGAACATTGGCTGCAGTTCTTGAGCCTTCTCGTATCTACGCAGCAGATGAGAATCCAGCAATCTGGCGACCAATGCGATGCCCTGTCTCCAAGACAGCCGCAGCAATACATCTTCCTTTCGAGCACTTCTGCAAGCCCCTCGTGGGCTGCTAGAAGCTTGCGCTCCTTAAGCCAGATTACCAACTCTTCGGCCGCCTTCGGATCCTCCGGGGCCCGCCTTATCGTGCATCCTTGGCAATCGAGCCCGCAGGCCGCCATCATGTCTTCTTCCAATGACTACCCTCCTCGATAAGACAGGTTACGTAAATTATCCTAAAGGGCAATCTGGTGGACGATCCGTCAATAGGTCCCCGATACCCCCACCCGGACAGGTCTCCGATAGGCCGCAAGCCTGCGGCGATCAGACCTTCATGTACTTGAGCAGCTCATATACCAGGAATACCGGCCATACTATCGCCTTAAGGAAGCCAAGCACCCCGGCCCAGAAACCTGCCGCCTGCGATATGAAATATATCGCTGCCCCTATCAAGCCCAGTCCGTATACGGCGTTGGCCGCACCTCCTGAACGCATTTCCCTAGCCATGCTCAAAATCTCCCTTCTGAACACCTTATCCTGCGTAAAATCAGTTGTTTTATATATAGTTTCTAGCGATTAGGCGCATACCCTTCAAATCGTCGTGCTTCCCGTCTTAAATATTCCGTCGGGAGGTGTATGCCGGCCGTCGATAGAATACCGAATTCAGAACAATGAAACCGTTCTCCGTTTACGGTTGCTTGACTACTGCATATCCTAATATCGGGGCATCCGGGATTTGGATGTATGTGGTCTTTGCTCATAGTTCATTTAAGGATGGAGGGGCCGGCTTGAAGACAAAGGAGGTCATCGTCGAGGAGTACAGCTCCGATTGGGAGGCAGAATTCCGCAGGATCGAAGCTTCCCTGAACAGCAAGCTGTGTGGTAAGGTCCTGGCGATAGAGCATGTGGGCAGCACATCGGTCCGTGGCCTTGCCGCCAAGCCGATAATCGACATAGACGTGGTAATCGAGGACTCGTCGTACTTCGACGATGTGAGGTCGTCGCTCGAGCTGCTAGGTTACAGATATGAGGGCGATCTTGGAATCTCGGACAGGGAAAGCTTTAAGTATGAAGGTGAAGCGACTTTCATGCAGCATTACCTGTATGTGTGCGCACAAGATTCATCCGAGCTCAAGCGGCACTTAACGTTCAGGGAGCACCTAAGGGAGGACAAAGACGACAGGGAGGCCTACGGTAGTATAAAGAAGCTGGCAGCAAGGCTCTATCCTAGGAACATAGATGCATACATCGAGACAAAGGCCCCCATCATAAAGGAGATCTACAGGAAGCTAGGTCTGTTGGACTGAGATTAGGATATCCGGATCTTGATCAAATGCCCTGAAACAGTCAGAACCGCGGATTGTTTAGCAGGTCCATCATCTTGCTTGGCCAAACAGCGCACCATTAGTCTAGTTGATCCATGGCGCAGGAATAACCGGTCCAGCTTGTTAGACCACGGCACATGGCGTTCATGGAGGTGTAAGGACACATGGCACGCAAGTCATTCAACGAGAAGTTACATAACAGCGGCGATCTTCCAAGGATCGAAGAGATCACGGATGCAAGGATGATCTCCAGGTACGGGGGCAGCCGCATGCTCATAGCCCCTGCCATATATTATGACCAGGCGATGAGGAAAATTCCTTTCGGCATGTTGACGACGGCCGACGAAATCAGGGCTTACTTGGCGCGAAAGCACGGTGCGGACTTTACGTGCCCGCTGACGGCCGGTATCTTCATCAACATAGCCGCTAGCGCATCCTGGGAGCGCGTGACGGACGAGACGCCTTACTGGAGGACCCTGAAGAAGGACGGGATGCTTAACGAGAAGTACCCTATCGGCATAGAAGGTCATAAAAAGCTGCTCGAAAGCGAAGGGCATACCGTGATCCAAAGGGGTAGCCGCTACTTCGTGAAGGATTATGAGCAGAACCTCTTCAAGTTTCGATGAATAGCATCCTTTCGTGGAGATATCAAAGACAAGGGCTCCCGAAAAAGGGAGCCCTACTATTGGATGATCCTCTTCCAGACCCGGTCAGGAAAAAATGGAGACAACCGTTGCGCTTTATTATGGCCTGGCCTCGTACGTTCCTGAATAGGTGAACTTTACGCTGGTGAAAAGAAGCTTGGGTGAATCCTGGACGGCGTATATTATCGGGAAAGAATATACTAGGTCATAATGCTCAAGCATGTATTCGCATAGGAATATTCCGTTAAAATACGCCCTGATCGTATCGCCGTTCTTGGAGAGCCTATAGGTGTTAAGGCCATGTCTCCTTATCGCGGGTATATGGTCCAAAGCCAAGAAAGTGCTGAAGTCCCCGCCGTTTATCTCCGTCATGTGCAAGCTTTCTGAAGCAGGATTCCCTAAGGAATCCAAGTACAGCATGATATGCTGCATCGTATACATTCCCGTTCCATCGCCTAACCCGATCCAGGCTTTGTTGACGGTGTCGACCTCGTCCGCATTCAGGAGGAAGACTACGGTCAACGTGAAATCCCCGCTGAACCCATACGGGCCTATCGCCCTGTAGTAGTTTAAGAACAGACCCTCGCCATATAGGTTGACGTTGCCGGGACCACCTCCGAAAGATTCTATGTCCCAGTCGTTTACGTCGTACACCTTAGTGAAGTCGACTGACCAGGTCTCATCACATCCTGCCATGCCGATTAGCAGGACCAGTAGCGCAAGGATGATAGCCAGTCGAGTGAGCTTCATGATATCACCCCCGGCATGGTATTCTACGATTTTCAAATATTTCCTTTCGTTCAATTTATCCGTGCCACTAACCGTTGAACCTGCTTAACGATAACCACACCAGTGGTCGTTGCTTGATTCGTCAATGCGTAAAGGATTACCGGTATCCGCATATTGAGTCCTTTTACTGTTGTTCCTGATGAACGGCATGGTCGGTTAAGTCCGGTAATCCAGTGAATCAAACGATGCATGGCATGTGGATAGTCAAGTATCGATCCTGCTGGTCCACGCCTGAATGTGGAGCCCGATCCACCCGGCAGGCTAGAACTCAACCTACTAAAGGCCAGGATCATTACATATATGCGATATTGGGTCGCGATTTCACACGATAGCGTTCCATATGCTCTGTGAGAACGTAGCGGGCTCGATGACATCGTGGAATTCGTCGCTGATCTTCTTCATGCCGACATCTGCGAATATCCTCTTGTTGATAGCATCCATGCCGGTTATGTCTTCGTATTCCCACATCTCGATATACAGGTCCGATGGATCCCCGAAATTTTGCTTGAAGAGCTTCCACGTCCTAAGTCCCTCAAAGAGCTCGGCGTGTGCCTCCTTATAGGCCAGGAACTCCTTCAGAAGGGGCTTGAACCTGCCCCTTCTGTCTGACTGGATGACGTATTTCTGTACCAAGAAGACACTCAAGATGATCCCCCCTCTATCATATGAATCCAAGGCTTCCTGAATCTAGAGAGCCGCCCAGGCCTCGTTGATGCGCGTGTGGAAGTTCGTAACCGCTACCTAAGTATCTGCTCCCCGCTGAACTCCATCTCCATCCGCTTGAATATCAACGAATAAGTGCTCGAGATGTCCGCATGCTGCCATCCCCAGAGGACCGGAATGAAAAGGTCGACATCATATTCGGTCAACGACAAGTTAGAAGCTAGCAACGTGCCGTTCAGTACGTACTTGAAGCGTCCATTGCGCCTTTCTATCTCCAGCTTATTGGGCCCGTTATTTACGATGCCAGGTATCGGGGACGTAGGGCCGACTATAGGAGTCATTAAACCATCCATGATGTAGAAGCCCTCTTCATCAGAACCCATACCGTAAAGGTTTATTCCGGTCACAAGAGGCTCTTCTGCGATCTCGGAGTAAAGAAATATGTGCGCAACCGCGATGTCCGGGTCCGCTACTTGCAGGTTGAAATCAACCGTCCATTTGAAGTCCCCGGTATATGAATGAGGGGCTACAGCATGGTAGTACTTAAGGACGAGCCCTTTCGCCGTATGTTCATAGAAAGAATCTCCTGGACTGGCACTCGCTATCATCTCCCAGTCCCCGTCGCTCCTTAAGAGGTCTTCTTCGGTAGTAAAATCAAATACGTACATTTTGCTGCTGCAACCACCTATAACTACCAAGACGATGAGCGTTAGTATCATTAAAACGTTTCGCATCCTTACCATGATCGCTCCTCCAATCCCCATCTATTTATGGCTATTGATTCTATCCCGCCATATGGTTTCCTCCAATTATCGAAATATTTGGAAGGTATACTATCCATTTTATAGAATATCGAAGCAACAACGGCGGAATGCCACGACGGCCATATAATAATTGCCCATCCTAATTTTGAGAATTCGTTGTTTGGGAGGATTCGGCAATGAGGTATAAGAGGATATTAATGTCGCTCATCGTTCTGGTCCTTTGTGTACAGCTTTCGGGATGCGTGAAGACATGGTCGGTAACCTTCAACGGCTCCGAGGACGTAATCGGCTGGGATATTAATCATATGAATAGTGACAATGATAACTGGGCGATCTCCGAGCTGGGTTTTGAGCTCGATGGTTATTACGCCATAGGGCCTTATTCCTTCACGACGGCTGACTGTACCCTTACTTTGGTCTTCGATCTGCAGTGTGACGGATCTAATACGGCATATATGTCCGTGGAGTTCGCGGACGGCAACCAACTGATAGTGAATCGTCTGAGATTTGCGCTAAGGGATATGGGCAACGTATCCGCAGAGGCTTATTGGGTAGATGACGGAAGTGGAAGCTTGGTTACAGGAGCGACGATACCTGCGCTAGACCACGACGGTGAGAACAAGATAGAACTTATCAAAAAAGGGAACTACCTAACAGTGAAGCTTAATTCCATCGTGATATATAACGGCAATTATAGTTATCCACTCGGATACGTAGTCCCTTACCTGGCATGCTACATGGTAGACGCAAGTGCTGCGACATTATACTTTAAGAGCATCAAGGTGCAGTGTGACGGAGAGATAATCGCCAGGTAGGGATACAGATGCTATGACCAGCGCTTGTATGCTTTTGTTCAGAAAGTTCATGCACCCGCCTATGAGGCCATCTTTCGTTAGCTGAAAACCAGGCAGTTAAATCCGCTACGAGAGAGACCGCCCTTGCTAGGAGGTCTCTCGAGGTTCTCTTTATGTGCCGATTTAGTGCGCTGCAGCATATCTTCCTCATATACACTCTTGGCTCCGCTGCTGCGTTCAGCTTCGGCCAGGCATTCCATGCTGCAATAGCACAAGTCTGAAGAAGGTCTTCTCTTTCCAGTCCCTTAATCTCGTTCTCTCTTCTAGTACGGGCTACCTCAGCCTCGATGACGTCTTGGTGCCTGGCAAGAAGACCTTCAAAATCACTCTTAGGTTGTTCATCATCTACTCTTTCACTTCCTATCCCCCCTATATAGGAGTCATCTTTTCGGGAAAATACCAAAAGAACTCATGCAATTATTTTCGCAAGCTCCTCAATAGTGAGCATCAAATTGTAGTGTACAGCCTGTTGCGTAATGCCCATACGCTGACCTATTTGCCTTTGTGTCTCATTGTACACATATCGACGCAATATCTCCTGGAGGTGTTCTTGGAGCTCTTTTGCGCCTTCTCGAGAATAATCATGTTGCATATTTCCCGGGTCCATCGGGCATCAGCTTCGGTTTGGAGAATAATCTTTGTGGCTGTCCAAGAAGCAGAAGTAGCTGAGGCATCGACCCTTCGCCAGGATCTCAAGCACTCGGCTACTATAGACATATTCTTTTTGCTATTGGTATTAATCCCCTGGTTTTCGCTAAAGGCAAGGTGGATTTCTGTCCTCATGCCCCCAGCTTCACTGTTTCACATAGGGGCATGTAAAGAGTGAATATCTGATCTCTTATTCATCTTTCTGCTTATTCATAGAATCCGTTCTACGTTCGTTTAAAGCTGAGATCTGACCCATCCATTCATCGATAGTTGTGTGCCATTCCGTCCAATGCCGAGCTCTTTTCGATAAATCAACTACTAAAGAATCAAGGATCTCAATGATTTTTTCTTCCTTCGTCCCTCCACTTTTTAGAAGATCCACAAATTCCTCAAGAATGTCCATGCCTCTTCTGTCGTTCCAGTAATTAAATCTATTTCTGCAGATCCCCCTGATATAGTAGAGTTTTGCCGTTATTGGTCCTTTTTTATTATTAACTATGATACCTCCGATTTTATTAATGAACTTTTCCACAGTATCATCTATTAAAACCCCATCGTTATCGTAACGTAGATACTGTTTCTTGCTTATGTTTATTGCATCAAGGATTTCTTCCATATTGAATTTACTTACCAGCTTCGATATAGTCTGCTTTCCAGTTTCAGACAAGGTATATGGAGAAATAATTTCATGTATACGAGCTATAAGCATATCTACAGATTGTTCCTCTATTCCTTCTAGTCCCTTTCTCCACTCGAATAGCATCTTTAACTGTTCTCTTCTTGCTTGCAGGTCCTCCATCTGTTTTCTTTGCTTTTCCAACGTGGAGCAATCATCAAGTGCTTTATAGGATTTCCCAAGATTGCATTCTTCGCAACTTGTTACTAGATTCATGATATCGTTGGTGCCATTTCTTGCTACTGCTACTATATGATCTACATGCAGAACTACGTCTGGAGCCTTTCTTCCGCAGTACTGGCAAGTGAATTTATCTCGCTTAAAAACTTCAAACCTTAATTTTTTGCTTATCGATTTTCTAGACAATTTTGCCCCTCCATTGATTTCCACATGATTGAAGAGGTCGCTGAGTATTATCCACTGCTAAAGAATTTAAAACCTACTACTTACGGTATCACATTTTACGTAATAAACAGCACTCCGCTATCGCCCTAGCCGCTTTCCTAAACACAGGTTTAACCTGTAGAGCGTTTCTGGGATGTCCAAGAAATAAAAGTAGCCAATGAATTTGTTGAAAATCTGATATAGCTACTTGATCCACTTCAGAATCGTAGTTTCTACAATTTTCGTGAACTTTCTTGGTAAGAGAACTCCTATTACTGTTATCAAAGTAAACAACGCACGGCAATAATTCCCAAACAAGGGAATATCGATATTCCAATTACCAACTACAGTGTAATATGTTGCTATAATTGCTATTATCATCCATACTATATACACTACCCATGCCATAATGTTTGCTAAATGCTTCTTTTCCTTCTCTGATACTTCAATTTCATTTTTGAGCTGCTCTATTGTTGCGCGATCCTTGTTTTTCTGTAGTTCCTTATCTATAGCAATTCTCGTTTTCTCTTCCTCTGATGCTTTCAACTCTGCTTCCTTCTTGGAAACTATTTTATTCATTTCCTCTTCTTTTTCTGCTCCAATGGCCTTTTTTACTCTTTCAAGTATCTCTGGTATCTCCTGCTCAGTGAGACCAGTTTCATCATTTAGAGTATATTTCGTAATTTCATCAAGAGTTACCGGACTATATTTTAATATAGCAATATCATTTTCACTATACTCACCTGTCTTTTCTATCTCATCAACTATCTTTACGAGTCTGTCAAGTAATCCTTTTTTCGGTTTCAACATCGCGCAAGAGAATGCAATTAGCTCTTCTTGGGGCAACAATGGTACTTCTAATGGTGCCTTTAGCCAAGCGATATTAGAAATACTATAATGCAGTATACAACTACGAATTGTGCAAGACTCTCCATAATCAGGACCATACTTACCTACGATTTCTACTAGCCCCGGATTGGCGGTTATTAGTATTGCTTTACAAGTTTCAATGCAATCAACATTTATGGTACCTCGTATAGTGTTAATAAGGTAAATTGACTTGATATCATCTTCAAGCGCTTCTTCGTTACGATAGTTAATATTTTTTAGGGCGCTTTTTAAATTGTTATAATCGAGAAGATCCCATTTTTCATGTGTCTTATCATCAATAATAATTCCATATTTTTGTAAGTAGTCATCAATTCTAGCAATATCAGAAACTAAACCAGATCTTGTTTTCCCTCTTCTTCTATAATTAACAACTACGTCCATTGGATCATCATAATTACTAAAGTTGTTGACTGCACCGTTAAGTACTCTATTGAGTTCTCTTCTTGTGTGCGAGAATATTTTTACTTCACCTTTTAACTTCTGTATTAATCTAAGCATGCTTTGACATAGTTTACTTTTAGCGTCGTTTGAAAAACCCAGTAATTGTAATACTACAGGTCCATCAAGATAGAAGACAACATCCCGAAAGTCATTTTTAGGCATAACTTGGGTGAGCGTTTCAATAAGACAATAATGCATAAATCCTACTAATATGCTTCTGAAATTGTTATATTCAACTGGTTTTTTCTCACTTATGTGCGCAAGGTATTGAGCAATTATCACCTCATCCTCACTCATGCTATTTTCATCATAATTTAAACCCAAATCTCCATTAGTGCTAATATGAAGGCATGCAATTGAGAACTTGTTCAGAAATGACATTAATGATGCCTTTGCCTTATCGATAGGCAATGTCCTATTTAGTTCTGCCTTTGCATACTCACTTAAATCATCAGTTAAAGCATTCCATGTTCTTATCGCTTCTCTAAGATCCTGGTCCGAAATTGCGTCTGGTATATTGGATAAAAGCTTATATGTTTGGGATGAACGCTCGATTTCAACAATCTTCTTTTTCAATAAAGAATTGAGAATTGTAACTATTATTGAATCAGCTAGTTCTAGCCCATACTTGTTTTTTACTCGAGAGACAATCTCGATATTGTTCATTGTTTTTCCTCTATTATCTATCAACACCTGGAGTACATAAGGTTCAAAGCTACTAATTAATGTGCTGTTATCATCAATTTGAATCTTCAACATGCTCATAGCGATTATCTTTTTCTCGTCGAGCATAATATCCATCCCTAATACAAGTAATGTAGTAGGAAAATTCTCTTCATTGATTATATCTACCTTCACATAGTAGTTTATATTTTTCCTTTGACTGTATTTTCAGCATTTATCTTCCTTGATATGAATGTTTAGTTTATATACTTCTTGCTCTTCATAATGTCAACGACGGCGAGAATTGACCCACCTAACGACGGAATTAATTGAGCCACCAAATCCTGTCAATTGAACCCGATCCTTTCCCTAAGGCGATAACTGTTACCACGAATATTGATGATCTGTGAGTG